>Ga0180215_1000197_pt1 | contig 86880 bp, 85 predicted proteins | sample eDN3rd37CBELigBY_FD_128871 | JGI IMG/M metagenome (GOLD analysis project Ga0180215, IMG submission 128871) | Enriched backyard soil microbial communities from Emeryville, California, USA - eDNA 3rd pass 37_C BE-Lig BY (version 2) (version 2) | ecosystem: Environmental > Terrestrial > Soil >...
ATGTCAAAAAATATAAAGGGCAATTTGAGGATTTAGGTACAAATCTTGAAGGTACGACACTTGGATTAACTGTTCCAGCATATATGGAAATTGATTCTATAGAGGATTTAAAATAAAAGAAAGATGTATAAAGCGATATTCCTTATTTTAATGAGGAATACCGCTTTTTTTGTTAGATCTCGGTGAAGTGTCCAAGCGAAACACCCCCCTCTTCTTGTTTTTTATACAATCCCTCCCCTTTTTTTACGAATCACCCGAAAATTAGGTAATTTTCAACACTAGCACTTTATTTTTTTACCTATTTGAACTATAATTTTAATAATTCTAAATATTCTATAAAGATTGCATTTATACCATTTTGTCATTTCTTTATCATTATCAGCATATTGTATTGTTGGGATTTATTACCTTCCTGTATTAGAATGAAACGTTTTTAAAGGGGATTTGGTGAAATGTTAAGTCAAAATGAGCAGGTGTTCACAGAAACGAAACCGTGGTTTAAGCTTTGGTCAGTTTATGTACTTGGGTTCTTAATTATCATCCTTGTCGGTCTTTATCTATATTCACAAAGTTTAATTCGTGTTGAATCACCAAAACAAGAGCTTGGTGAAAAGGTCGTAATTACCATGCCATCTGGTAAAACGGTCTATACCTACGAAAACTTAATTGTTCGAGAAGAGGGAAAGCTTCTTTATAAAGGAGAAATAAACACAATTGATTTAACAGGAGGAGTAGTTGTACAGCAGGACTGGGAGTAAATGATAAGTAAAAGGCTCGATTCATGCACCATAATCGAGCTTTTTTTATTTTCTTCTACTACTACAGTTATCGTTCTTCAATGATTAAATTTTTTCAATTGATTACTGCTATATTATTAACAGGTCTCTAAATAAATAAGGTAAAATAGATACGCTACAATACGAGAGGAGGTCCTTAGTGATTAATGGAGAATAGACAAATAAAAGAAAACAACAAGGCATCAGATAAGATTTGGACAAAGGATTTCACCTTAATCGTCCTGGCCAACTTCTTTATTTTTCTTGGATTTCAAATGACTTTACCTACTATCCCACTTTTTATTGAGCAATTGGGTGGGAATGATCAATTAATTGGATTAGTAGTGGGGATTTTTACTTTTTCGGCTCTTATCATCCGTCCATTTGCAGGACATGCATTGGAATCAAAAGGCAGAGCTTTTGTCTACTTGACTGGTCTTGCCATCTTTGTTATTTCGGTAGGCTCGTATGCTTTTGCCGCGAGTATTGCATTCCTGTTTATGATGCGAATTGTACAGGGGTTTGGCTGGGGGTTATCAACTACTGCATCTGGTACAATCGCAACTGATTTAATACCAGCTAATAAGCGTGGCGAAGGAATGGGCTATTATGGACTTTCAGGAAATCTAGCCCTTGCTTTTGGCCCCTCCCTGGGACTAACCCTATCAGGAGTACTCCCCTTTCATCAACTCTTTTTCATTTGTGCCGGTCTTGGTTTAGCAGCTTTAATATCTTCTTCTTTTATTAAATACAAAAAAGTGGTTCCAAATAAAGAAAATCAACAAACAAACAAATGGGATTTATATGAAAAAAGTGCCATTAAACCTTCCGTTCTTATTATGTTTATCACTGTTACGTTTGGTGGTATAGCTACATTTTTGCCATTATATACGGCAGAAGAAGGTGTTACTGGAATTCAGTGGTACTTCCTTTTATATGCTTCAGCTCTTATGGTATCAAGACTATTTGCCGGTAAGCTGTACGATAAAAAAGGACACCGAGCTATTTTTATCCCTGGAACATCTCTAATTATTATTGCCATGCTTTTATTAGCTTGGCTTCCGAACAAAGAAATTTTGTTTACTGCAGCCATTTTATATGGATTTGGATTTGGTACGGTTCAGCCAGCATTGCAAGCATGGTCGGTTGAAAAGACACCAATACATAGACGAGGAATGGCTAACGCCACCTTCTATTCTTTTTTTGACATTGGTATTGGACTAGGTGCGATGTTTTTTGGTCAAATCAGCTATTTATTTGGTTATAAAAGTGTCTATTTATCTGCTGCAGCCTCCGTTCTCATATCGATTCTTCTCTATCTTTTTCTTGTCATCAAAGGATCTAATAAAGAAGCACATAAATGATTCCATCCATCAAAAAAACAACAAAAACGATCAACGTTTTGTTGTTTTTTTGAGTTAGGCAATAGGAATCAATCGTTTAGCTTCTATCAAAGGCACCCATTACTTCCTGTGTTTGTGTGATATTAACAAAGGATTGCGGATCAATTTCATTAATTAGTAATTTAACATCTGTCAATTGATAGCGGGTAATGACTGTCATTAATATTTTCTTTTTCTCACCAGTATAGGCCCCTTCACCATCCCATACAGTAATACCTCGATAAAAATTTGCGAGCATTTTATCTTTTATTTCATCCCCTTTTTTTGTCACAATCATTAATGTCAGTTTAATATGCTTTGTATGAATCATATCAACCATTTTCCCTGATGCATAAATTCCGACTAGTGTATGTAATGCTGCATCCCATCCAAAGATGAACCCTGAAAAAATAACAACTACCGCATTTAATGCCGAGAGAATACTTCCAAGCGGAAAATCCCTCTTTTTCGTCAGTAGAACAGCAATAATATCAAATCCCCCAGATGAACCAGAGGCTCGGAAAATAAGTCCCCCGCCAAGCCCTGCAATTACACCGCCAAAAATGGAAGACAAGATGGGTTCTGATGATACTTCTGTAACAGGAATGATATACAAACCAATCGACAGCACTACAACTGAAATAATCGTATAAATGATAAATCGTTTTCCAAGCTTGAAAACACCAACGATTAATAATGGTAAGTTTAAAACAAAGTTAATTAAACCCGTTTCAAATGGTGTAATTAAACCAAGTAATATCGCAATCCCGCTCAAACCGCTGCTTAGAATCTTGTGTGGAATAAAAAATAAGTTAAAGGCAGCACTTATAATCAATGTCCCTATAATAATCAGCATTAAGAAATAAAATTCATTTCTTCCTTTTGTTTTTGTCATATGATCTCTCCCCTGCACTCCTTGCGGAAAAAATATTCTTTTATTTATATTGCCTCAAAAGCAGTACAGATAACGAGATTTATGAAATTTTATCATAAAGATAATATGAAATCTTTCTACATTTATTAAAGTGTAAAAACTTTTAAAAAAGATAATGATACGTTACGATAGGACATAATACAATTATTAAAAGTTTATTAAAGGGGGAGCTTTTCTTGTCATTACCCGTTTCAAATGGCTCAAAAAAAAGAATTGAAAAGGATTTCTTAGGTGAAAAGGAAATACCATTTGATGCCTATTATGGGATTCAAACATTACGGGCTGCTGAGAATTTTCCGATTACACACTATCCGCTTCACAAGGAATTAATCCGTGCCATTGCAATGGTAAAAAAAGCAGCAGCTTTAGCCAATATGAAAACTAAAGGGCTTTACGAGGGCTTGGGAAATGCTATTGTACAAGCAGCTGACGAGATTATTGCTGGCCACATGCATGATCAATTTATTGTTGATCCTATCCAGGGCGGTGCCGGTACATCTATTAATATGAATGCAAATGAAGTCATTGCAAACCGCGCATTGGAAATATTGGGGAAGGATAAGGGAGACTATACGCAATTGAGCCCGAACACACATGTAAATATGGCTCAATCAACAAATGATGCCTTCCCAACAGCGATCCATATTTCAACATTACATTTACTGACAGAGCTCCTTGAGACAATGCAATACATGCATTCTGTATTTCAGGAAAAAGCAAAGCAATTTGATCCAATTATTAAAATGGGAAGAACTCATCTACAGGATGCTGTCCCCATCCGTCTCGGTCAGGAGTTTGAGGCGTACAGCCGTGTCCTTAGTCGTGATATTAAACGCATCAATCAATCACGCCAGCATTTATACGAAGTCAATATGGGAGCAACGGCTGTTGGAACAGGCTTAAATGCTGAACCTAAATATATTGAATATGTCGTAGAGTTTTTGGCAGATATTAGCGGTCTCCCATTGAAAAAAGCCGAGCACTTAGTTGATGGAACACAAAATACAGATGCATATACCGAAGTATCCTCAAGCCTCAAAATATGTATGATTAATATGTCAAAGATAGCAAATGATTTACGTTTAATGGCATCAGGACCACGTGCAGGATTAGGAGAAATTTCTTTAACGGCACGTCAGCCTGGTTCATCTATTATGCCAGGTAAGGTAAATCCAGTTATGCCGGAAATGATTAATCAGGTTGCCTTTCAAGTGATAGGTAACGACCATACCATCAGTCTTGCATCTGAAGCCGGACAGCTAGAGTTAAATGTAATGGAACCTGTACTGGTATTCAATCTTCATCAGTCCATAAGTATTATGAATAATGCATTTCGAGTCTTTACTGATCGCTGTTTAAAAAGTATTGAAGCAAATGAAGAGCGTTTAACAGAATATGTCGAGAAGAGTGTCGGACTAATTACTGCGGTTAATCCACATATTGGCTACGAAGTTGCAGCAAGAATTGCCCGCGAAGCAATTGTCAAAGGCCGCTCGGTCCGGGAGCTTTGTCTTCAATATGATGTTTTAACTGAGGAGGAGCTTGATCTTATATTAAATCCCTATGAAATGACAAACCCAGGCATAGCCGGGGCCTCGTTGCTTGAAAGGGATTAATTAATTGAACAGCATGAAAAAAGGATGACTTCAATCGTCATCCTTTTTTCTTCGAATGGATATCTGCACCTGCCTTACTTTCGCTTTCTCCATTCTATTGATTCATGATCATCCGTACTGTTGTTAATCACAAAAACTTTGTGGTAGACGCTTCCCCAAGCGTTACTATACCACTACCCCTTGTTTCTTTAGCATTTCTCCCATTTTTATGCACGTATTTATTATGACAAATTTATTATATAATAATTTAGAATTTATTACAAAATATACATATTCTTTCTTTTTAGGAGTTATCAATCTGTTTCATAATTTGAAATCATGTCCTAAACGAAATCAAAAAGCGCTAATTAACTATCATTTCTACTTTATCTATAATAATAACTGTTTGTTTTTAAAATTTTTAGAATATTTACTTTTCAAAATATTATTTTTGGTGTATAGTTTTATCTATAAGATTCATTCGTTTACCAAAATGATTTATTGCAAGTTAACTAGTGAGAGCGTCTATTAAATATACTAAATATTTTTTATATTCAAATAAGGAGCGGATTATCATGCATGATTTTCATACACATTTCATCCCTAGTGAAGTACTAGAATGGATTAAGGACAACCAACATAGAATTAATGCCCGGTGGATCGTTAACGAAGACACAAATGAAGAATCCCTCGTGATAAACGAAAAGTGTAGGATAGAATTGAAAAAAAACTTAATCAACTTCGATGCATTCCAACAAGGTCAGAAAAACGCAGGTGTTAACCATTCCGTAATCTCACCCCTCCCGCAGCTTTTTCTATATGACTCAGTCTCAATTAGTACAGAAATTTCTAAAGTCTATAACCAAGCACTGGCACAATTAGTGGCTAAGCATCCAGGAAAAATTTCTGCTCTCGCTACTGTTCCATTAGCAAACCCTGTCAAGGCAGCTCAAGTATTAAACGAAGCCGTAAAATTTGGCTTAAAGGGTGCTATTATCGGGACTGGGTTAGGAAAACGAATGCTGACAGACCCTTTTTTTAAAGGCTTCTTCGAAGAAGCTAACCGATTAAAGGCCATCCTTTTCATACACCCATTAACAAATAATGATCCACGATTAAAAAGAAGAATGATGCCTGCTATCATTGGAGAACCATGGGATATTACGGTTTGTGCAACTGATATAGTATTAAGCGGATTCGCTGATAAATATCCAGAGGTTAAAATACTATTTGCTCATGGCGGTGGATTTCTTCCATACCAAATCGGCCGCTTAGAAAAAGGATATGAACAATGGGATGTGGTTTCTGCAAATTTACAATCACCACCTTCTGAATATTTGAAGCGCTTTTGGTATGATTCTGTACTCGGCAGCAAGGAAAGCATCGAGTTTTTAACTAAGGTGGTCGGAGAAGACCGGGTTGTTCCAGGATCTGACGCAAATCTCTCCCTTTGGGAAAGCGCTTTAAATATTAGCGATAAAGGTGTTCATTCACTATTAGCTGAATCAGTAAACATACAATAATAAAATTTCAAATAGTCCCCTAAAGATATCAATCGATTCATCTTTATAGGGGACTATTTTTTTTATAATGAAAGACTGTTTTCAATAGATTAAAATATTGTTAGAATATTTGATATAAGGTTGATTGTAAAAATATGAACATACAACATAGAAAAGAGATGAACAAATGGCAAATCAAGAGCAAAAAAAATTAAGTGATTTATCTTATTCAGTACTAGATTTAGTTCCCGTTTTAAAAGGAGGTTCTGCTGGTGATTCAATAAAAAATACAGTTGATATTGCCCGCCATGCAGAAAAATGGGGGTATAAACGATATTGGATGGCAGAACATCATAATAATCCTGGAATCGCCAGTTCTGCTACACCTGTATTAATCGGGCATGTAGCTGCACATACATCAACCATTCGGGTTGGATCAGGTGGAGTAATGCTGCCTAACCATTCTTCCCTAGTCGTTGCCGAGCAGTTCGGGACACTTGAATCCATGTTTCCAGGACGTATTGATCTTGGTCTAGGTCGCGCACCTGGTACTGATCAGTTGACAGCAAAGGCTTTAAGACGAGACTATCGAGGTGATGGACAGGATTTTCCTGAGCAATTAGCTGAATTACGTGCATACTTCCAACCAGGAAACCAAGTGGAGAAAATGAGTGTTAATGCTATTCCAGGATTGGGCTTACAAATTCCTATCTGGCTGTTAGGCTCCAGTGGATTTAGTGCACAGCTGGCTGGCTTGCTTGGACTTCCGTTTTCATTCGCGAGCCATTTCTCACCTGAAAATACACTGCCTGCCCTTTCCCTATACAGAAGTAGCTTCCAGGCTTCCGATACTCTTGAGAAGCCGTATTCGATGGTGTGCGTGAACGTTATTGCAGCGGATAGTGATGCAGAAGCACATAAGCTTGCATCCACATTAAAGCAGTATCACTTAAATATTATTCGCAACACACGTGGTCCTCTTGAACCTCCTGTAGATTCTTTTGACAGTATTTGTAATGCTTATGAGAAGGCATACTTGGATCAAAAGCTTGCAAAATCCATTATTGGTGGTCATGCCACAGTAAGAACACAATTAGAAAGATTTTTGGCAGACACGCAGGCTGACGAAATCATGATCAATAGTCAGATATTTGACCATCAGGCTCGATTACGTTCATTTGAAATTGTTGCAGACATTTTGAACGACAGGCTCTAATAGATAAACGATCGATAAATAACCGGTGAACATAACGTGCACCGGTTTTTATATCGGCATAAACCCTGTTCTCTCTCTACTGAATCTTTATTAAAGCTTAAGCCCTCTCTTTTGAATTATAATGGATTAATTGATAGAATATTTATATAATTCGATATTAACCTATAGAAAGAAGATGAAGTAATGTCGAAACAAGAATTTATCTCCCTTAATTCTATTCCATATTCTGTACTTGACTTATCACCTATTATTCAAGGCGGCTCAGCAGCCGTAACGTTTCAAAATACGGTTGATCTAGCAAAGCATGTTGAGAATTGGGGGTATAAACGATATTGGCTTGCTGAGCATCATAATATGCCCGGTATTGGAAGCTCTGCAACATCCATTTTAATCGGCCATGTTGCCGCTAATACTTCAACAATTCGTGTTGGTTCCGGAGGGATCATGCTGCCAAATCATGCTCCGCTCGTTATTGCCGAGCAATTTGGAACGTTAGAATCCTTATTTCCGGGTAGAATTGATTTAGGAATCGGACGTGCACCTGGTACGGATCAATTAACTGCTTATGCTTTACGTCGTGACCGTAGAAATGATGGGCAAGACTTTCCTGAACTATTGACTGAACTGAGGGCCTATTTTCAAGACCGTCAATCAACAAAATCCAAGGTAAGAGCAATACCAGGTCAAGGCTTACAAGTTCCAATCTGGCTGTTAGGCTCAAGCGGATATAGTGCACAGCTGGCAGGACAGCTTGGTCTTCCTTTTGCCTTTGCCAGCCATTTTGCACCAGAAAATACATTACCTGCCCTCGCTTTATACCGAAACAGCTTCCGTCCTTCCAATGTGCTGGATAAGCCATATGCTTTAGTTGCAATGAATATCATTGCTGCTGACAATGATGATGAAGCCTTACTACTCTCAACCTCGCTTCAACAGCAGCATCTACATCTACTACGAAACAATCCTATACTATTACAGCCGCCAGTTGATAATATGGATGAGCTTTGCAGTGATTTTGAAAAAGCCATTCTTCAGCAGAAGCTTAGCCGCTCAATCATCGGAAGTCCTAGTACAATCAAAAAGAAACTAAAGAAATTTTCCCAGGAAACACGAGCTAATGAAATCATCGTAAACAGCCAAATATATGACCATCAAGCACGATTACATTCATTTAAGATTATTGCAGATATTATGAACGAATCGAATTAAACAAGTAAAGGAGCCTGATTCACAGGCTCCTTTTTTGTATTAGTTAGGAAAGAATTGATTTTTCTTTGTTTCTTAGCACCTCTGGAATATAAGTGCAGAATGGTTCACTTTCCATATAATCACCTGTGACAGCATATGCTCTTGACCTTGATCCGCCGCAAATGTTCCTATATTCACATACACCGCATTTCCCTTTATAATGATCAGGCTGTCTTAAATCTTTAAATATTTTTGCTTCCCGATAAATGGTTGCCAGTGGTGTTTCTCTTACATTTCCTGCTTTAATTGGTAGCAATCCGCTTGGTAATACATCGCCAATATGAGAAATAAAAGCAAAACCATTTCCATCATTCACCCCTTTTGGTGCCCGTTTTAAGCCGTCATTTCTTGATGCCATATCCGTCGTAATTGTATCCTCATAATGAATTTCTCCCTTTTCAATTCTATGCTCTTGCATTTTTTGTTGTAATACAACACGCCGATAGGCTTGGGCTGCTGTTGTTTTGATATCAAAGGGGGCTGTTTTACTTAGTTCATATAACCAGCGAAACACCTTTTCATGCTCCGCAGGACTGATACAGTCATCTATTTGTCCCCTTCCGGTTGGTACAAGCAGAAATATATACCACATCACAGCTTTTAATTCGCCTACTAATTTTGCCATTTCCTCTAAGTGATCATAATTATAGCGTGAAATAACAGTATTAATTTGGACCGGCATTTTCAATTCATTTAAATATTTTACTTTTTCAATTGTTAAATCAAACGACCCTGGTGTACCACGAAATTGATCATGAATTTCAGCCGTTGGCGCATCGAGGCTAAAGCCCCATCGTGCAAGACCTACCTCTTTTGCCCTTTCCATTTTCTCTTTTGTCACATTCTTCGTAGCACTTGGTGTCATGGAAACCCGCATTCCTTTATTGACGGCATATTGTGCCAACTCAAATAAATCTTCTCTTAACATACAATCCCCACCTGTAAAAACAAGCATCGGATTGTTCATTTCATATATTTGATCTATTAGTTTGAGCCCTTCTTCATGACTTAATTCACAGGGATCTGGCGTTAGCTGTGCATCAGCACGACAGTGAACACATTTCAACTGACATGCCCGGGTTACCTCCCAGATCACGATAAAGGGATTTTTATTATAATCAACTTTTGTTCCCTGCATATGTGGATGAATTTTTCCGTGTTCCATTCTATCACCATTCTTTTCGATTTTATCGTAAAACTATTACTTCATTTTAAGATAAGAATCAGCATTCTAAAGCAACTAAAGTCACTCTTAAAATTTTAAAATAACGAAGCGGTTCACAATTTGAAAAAGCGGTCCCTTTTGTGGATATTGAATGAAGTACAATTTCTTAACAGTTATTTTACAAGAGATTAAGAAAATAATAGCCCTTCATCAATAGAATACAATGAAAGCACATCACTACAACGGAGGGATTTCATGAGAATAGCAATAGCAGGTGTTGGATATGTAGGTTTAGTGACAGGTGTGTGTTTAGCAGAATTAGGTCATGAAATAACCTGTGTGGACCTTCAGAAAGACAGAGTCAACCTGCTTAATTCAGGCCGTTCCCCGATTTATGAACCGGGTCTTGAGCCCCTTCTTACAAAAAATATCTCTTGCGGCCGTCTTTTTTTTACGACAAACCCAGAAAAGGCTTATAAACATGCAGAAATTATTTTTATTACTGTAGGGACACCTGCTAAAGAGGATGGTACTGCAGATTTAGATCAGGTTACGGCTGCTGCCGATACAATTGCTAGTCAGATTACTAATGATGTTATTATTTGTACAAAAAGTACTGTCCCAGTCGGAACAAACGAAAAAATAAAACAAATGATTGACAAAGAAAAAACCGGCCCCTTTAAAACGACCGTTATTTCTAATCCAGAATTCCTTCGAGAGGGTTCTGCCATTTTTGATTTTTTTCATGGAGACAGAATTATTATCGGTTCTGATAACCCGGAAGCCTCAGCGACGATCGAGAAACTATATGCCCCCATACATATCCCTGTCATTAAGACGGATATTAGAAGCGCTGAAATGATTAAATATGCTTCAAACGCTTTTTTAGCAACGAAAATAAGCTTTATTAATGAAATTGCAGCCATTTGCGAAAAGCTGGATGCTAATATCGAAGAAGTTGCTATTGGCATTGGCAGTGATAAACGAATCGGCAATCATTTTCTCCGTGCAGGAATTGGCTACGGTGGATCCTGTTTTCCAAAGGACACAAAAGCTCTCGCCCAGCTTGCAGGTAATGTACAGCATCCCTTTGAATTACTGGATGCGGTAATTAACGTGAACAACCGCCAACAGTCCATTCCTGTTAAAAAAGCGAAAGAGATTATCCCTTCATTAGCAGGAAAAAAAGTCTCGGTACTGGGTCTAGCTTTTAAGCCTGGTACTGATGATATACGGGAATCACCCTCATTGAAGATAATGAAGGAATTACAGCAGGAAAAAGCCATTGTCACGGCATATGATCCTATTGCGATTTCAACTATGCAAAAAGAACTAGGAAACCATTTTACTTATACAAATGATATCCTTGAAGCGCTTTGGGATAGTGAATTAGCTATTATTGCAACAGATTGGGAGCAAATAAAAAAGTTCCCCTTATATTTGTATTCTGAATATATGAAGAATCCGGTCATTATTGACGGAAGAAACTGCTATTCGATGGATGAAGTCAAGAAATATCCCATCCATTATGTATCGATTGGCAGACCATCACATATGCCTACAATTGTAGAGGTAAATCAGTCGTTACTTTTATAGAAATTTAACATTCCTTTATCATTTGCTAAACAACCCTTTAGTACGATAAAACTATAATTTATACATGACTGGTAAAGGAGTGCTGACCATGACAAGACTTCTATTGTCTTTTTATCAATTTGAATGTCAGATATTTAAAAAGGTAAACTCCCATTTTGATAAAAAAATACTTAATCTATTTTTCCGAACGGTAACACATGCTGGAGGGGCTATGTTTACCATTGGTTCCACAGTTCTATTCATTCTCTTAACATCCAACTCTATGAAAATCACGGCCATTTCTAGTGCTGTTGCATTAGCCATCAGTCACCTGCCTGTACAGATGATTAAAAAGTTTTTTCCACGTAAAAGACCCTATTTAACATTAGAAAAAACAAAGGTGCAGTTGAACCCCTTACAGGACCATTCGTTTCCATCGGGTCACACAACAGCAATTTTTTCAATCATTATTCCTTATGTGCTGTTACATCCATATTTGTCATTGATCCTCTTTCCCCTTGGATTTTGTGTTGGTTTATCAAGAATTTATTTAGGTCTTCATTATCCGTCAGATTGTATTGCTGGATTCTTGCTGGGCACAGGTGTGGGAACTCTATCCTTTTTGATATTTTTTAGTTAATGAAAGAGTTTATCATCATCTTAAGGGGGTTGTGAGATGAAAGTGGCTATTTTCACTGATACCTATTACCCGGATATTAATGGAGTTGCCCGTACACTTAAGAAATTTACTGACCATTTATCATATCGACAGATTGACTTTAGAGTTTTTGCCCCCAAGCCCCCCTCGATTGAATACGTGGCAGAACATATACACAGGTTCGAAAGTCTTTCTTTTTTCTTGTACCCCGAGTGCCGTTTAGCACTCCCTAATGTCATGAAGATTAAAATGGAATTAGAAAGCTTTTCTCCTGATCTCATTCATGTTGCAACTCCTTTTAATTTGGGACTTTGCGGAATTTATTTTGCAAAGAAATTAGAAATTCCTCTTGTCGGTTCCTTTCATACTGACTTTGATCAATATTTAGCTTTTTATGATCTTCAATTGTTATCTAAGTGGGTTTGGAATTATATGGCTTGGGTTCATAATCAATTTCAAACAACCTTTGTCCCTTCAAATGAAACACTAATGCATTTAAAGCAGCGTAACTTTAAAAATTTAAAAATATGGCCGCGCGGAGTAGATTGTCAACTATTTCATCCTTTGTATGAAAAAGACACGGTTCGAAAGAAATACGGGCTTTCAAAAAAATATCTGCTTTTGTTTGTCTCAAGGCTTGCACCGGAAAAGGATATTAGTACGCTCCTCCGCGTAGCAAAAACAATCCCTGCAGAATTAAACAAGGATATTGAATGGATATGGGCTGGAGATGGACCATTGCGAAAGGACCTTGAAAAAGAGGCACCTGAAAATGTCATTTTTACTGGTTATTTAAATGGCAAGGATTTAGCAGAGATATATAGTGCCTCAGATTTATTTATTTTCCCTTCACCAACCGAAACCTTCGGCAACGTTGTTCTTGAAGCACTCGCAAGTGGAACACCTGTTATTGGCGCGGATTCCGGCGGTGTGAAAAATATCATCTCTTCAGGAAAAACAGGTTTATTATGTGCGCCAGGAGCGGCTGAGGAGTTTAATGAAGCAATTGTACAGCTATTATCACATGATAGTTTACGCTGGCAAATGGGGATGGAAGGAAGAAAGTTTGCCTTAACACAGCGCTGGGAAAACATATTTGATCAACTTCTTAGCGATTATGATCAGGTAATAAAGAAAGAAACAAATGAAATTTATGCTTAATAGAATGAAAGGGAACAGACACCATTTATCGAAGTTGTCTGTTCCCTTTCATTCTATTAAAAGAGTTTGATTTGCTACTTCACAATGAACTTACTTTATTTTGATTGCCTGAAGAATTGGCTTGATCACTCATTGCTAGCTCATTACGAAGCCATGCCACTACATCACTCTTATTATTACTTGTTACTTTATGCCCAGTAGGATAAATGACATATTTAACGGATGAAGCTTTACTCCGGAAGTACTCATAGTTAGCCTGTCCTACATGTAGCGGGAAAATAGGATCGTTTTCACCCTGACAAAGAAAAACAGACAAATGGTCTATTGGTTTTACTGGATATTCTGTTTTGATAAATTCCGGAATAAACCCATTCATAGGTATAATTCCTTTAATCGTTTCTCCTAGCACAAGTGCTAAACACATACTAAGGATTGCCCCTTGACTAAAGCCTATTAAATAAACCCGTTTTAGGTCTATAGGATAGGTTTTAAAGGCATATTCAAGGTAATAACTCAATTTCTCAACAGCGCTGTCAAATTGGTCACGTTCAGGGTTTCCATATCCCTTGAGAGAATAATAGGCATAACCCTTTCCATAGGGCAAATCACCACGAACGCCGATAATAATATAGTCTTCTGTGAGCTCTCCGACTGCGTCCATCAAAAATCTCTCATCATAGCCAATTCCATGCAAGGTAATAATAACAGGATATTTTCTGTCATTTTCAATATTTTTGGGTAATGTAATGCTATATTCATAGGGACTATTCATCATTATTTCCTCTCCTTTTAAAGAAAATCATTTTAGCCTTAACTGCTTTCCTATCTTTAAACTCACACTTTGTCAATTATTCTATATATTTAGACAAATTTCCTTTTATTTTTCTTTTTAATCTAAAGCTCCCTTAGAAAAATCCCGCTTAAGCATGGAATACAGCTTAACATCCATAAATCCGTCCTTTGTCTTTTCAGATTGTCGAAGAAGACCTTCGTAAAAAAAACCCAATCTTTCTAATAGCCTTATTGATCGTTCATTTTCCGGAGCAACCTTAGCCTCAATTCGATTCAATTGCAGCTCCAGGAAGCCATATCTCAACAAAATAGTGACAACTTCACTTGCAAATCCCCTGCCCCAATACGCTTTCCCTAAATCATAGCCTACTTCTGCTTTTTCATTATCATAATCAATATAATTAAATCCGCAGCTTCCGATAATTTCATCCTTGACCCCTGTCATGATGGTATACCGATTAGCTTGTTTTTTCTCAGCGAGTTTATTTAAAAAATCAATCATTGTAATCGCTTCTTCAATACTTGCAAATGATTCAATATTCATATAGCGGCTAACTTCTGGGTCTGACCAAAACGTGAATAAAGCTGATGCATGCTTTCGTTCAGACTGTATAAGCTTTATTCTTCCTGACAGTATTTCTGTTTTCACACGTTATCCTCCATTCTTGTTCGTACAAGAATTTACTTAAACACTACCTATATTTTCAATCATATTACCCATTTGAACAAGAAAAAAATCCCTTTCCCACCTTATAACCTTTCTCATTTCTTCAATATGTTAGTATCGCAAGAATGTTAACTTTTATATTCTTTGTAAAGCAAATGCTAACAGAAGTTTAATTATTGTTAATAGTTTGAAAATATCCCATTTTTTGCTCTAATAGCCTGTATACTAAAAATGCAATAAAACTTGCAACATTCGAGGAGGTAAGCAAAAATGAAAAACGTCAAACAGTGGCTTTTAATTTTATTGGCAACTTTTATGTTTGTAGGAGTTGCTGCCGGGTGTACGAATGAAGAACCTCAAAATGAAACAGACACTGAAGAAAATCAAACGGAAGATAGTACAGAAACAGAAGACAGCACTGATGAAGGTACTGAAGCAGATACTGAAGAAAAAGCTGAATAATATGGAGCAGAGGGCCGGACTTATAAAGTTCGGCTCTTGTTCTATTCTAGCCAAGGCTTTTAAGTAATAAATCTATTGCCATTATGAAACTTTCCGTTTAAATTTACGTACTAGTAAGTATTCTATTTTAAGGGAGAATATGCATGAATGAATCAAAAGAATGGCTAAAAGAAGAACTAACTAAAGTAGTGGCTTGGGAAAAAGATCAAGGTGATTTATGGTTTTGGGAAAGGCTGGGACGACTGCCATTTAAAATTATTGATAAATGGACACCCGATTTTATCCAGAAAAAGATTGGTCTTATTATTGATGAATTGGGGCAATATGTGCAAACTGGCGGGAGTTACTTAAGTTCTGTTACATCCGTATCCTCCTATTATCCAGATTTAAAAGTACATAGTCTGGAGGAGGCAGTAAAATTGCCGATTTCCACTATGGATCAGGCGGTAGAAAAATTATCGGGCAGCCGAAAAAAACTAGCGGTCATTCAAGGAGCGAGCACTGGCATTGGAGGAATTTTTACCTTGACAATCGATATCCCCCTCCTGCTTGGTTTGCAATTAAAAACATTGCAGGATATTGCCATTTGCTATGGATTCAATCCTAATGATAAAAAGGAGCGTTTATTTATTGTTAAATGTCTTCAATTTGTTTCAGCTGACATTGTTGGTAAAAATGCCATATTAGCGCAATTATCTAAGTTTGATCTTGAGGATGAGACAGCAAAACGAGAAGTTTTATCAGAACTCCAGGGCTGGCGTGAAGTAATCTTTACTTTTAGAGATCAAATGGGCTGGAAAAAGCTTTTTCAAATGATTCCCATTGCCGGACTTGTTTTTGGTGCATTTATCAATCGTTCGGCAGTAAATGACGTAGCTGAAGCAGGTATGATGCTTTATCGTAAAAGAAGAATTCTTGAAAGACTAACCGCGGAACCTCAAACAGCTTCCGAAGAGTCCTGATTTCCTTTTTGTGGGAATTAGGACTCTTTTTTTGCCTGTTATGAAGTAAATTGTAGACAAGCCCAATGTAAAAAATCATCTATTTTCACAAAGGATAATCTCCATATTCCGTGCTGAGAAGTGATATATAGCCTTGAGAGCTGATTTTACTTATCTAACGGTATGTGTCTTCACATATGCTTACTAATTGAATCAAATACTCATAACTTTCTAAAAACTCCTTGATTATGTTTTTTTTGATTGTTAGTATAAGAGCGTTGATACAAAACAAGAACAAAATACGAACACAATGGGAGAGGTTGCATGCTAAAAAATAAAAGAATTGCATTTATTGGTGCTGGATCAATGGCTGAAGCAATGATTGCAGGGATTGCCAGCACCGGGAAAATACCGCAAAATCAAATCATTGTTTCTAATCGAAGCAATCAAGAACGCTTGAAGCAGCTTGAAACAAAATATGGAATAAAAGGTACAACAAGTGGTGACCTAGATTTCAGCCTTATTGATATAATTATCCTCGCAATGAAACCTAAAGATGCACATAGAGCCTTACAATCTATTCGTGACTCCATTCAACCACATCACATCATACTTTCTGTTTTAGCTGGGATTACAACCTCATTTATTGAAAATTACTTCCCTACCGGACAACAGGTGATTCGGGTTATGCCAAATACCTCAAGTATGATTGGAGAATCCGCAACCGGCATTTCATCAGGAAAATATACTCTCCATCAAAACATGATGATTGCCAAGGAATTACTAGAAAGTATCGGAAAAGTATATGTCATGACAGAAGACAAAATGGACCTATTTACAGGAATTGCCGGAAGCGGACCTGCTTATTTTTACTACTTAATGGAGCATATGGAGAAGCAAGCTGCTGAGGGAGGCTTATCAGAGGAAACAGCACGTCAAATCATTGCTCAAACGATTTTTGGTGCAGCAAAAATGATACTTGAGCAAAACGAAACACCAGCTGTCTTAAGAAACAATGTCACATCACCTAATGGAACTACTGCCGCTGGATTAAAGGCACTCCACCTCCATGGTGCAGGTATGGCGATTAAAATGGCCGTCCAAGAAGCAGCAGCACGCTCTAAAGAAATGACAAAACAACTGGTAGAATCACCAGTCACAGATAAGCTAAAAATTTCTTTAGATTAATTGTCAACTTGACTACAATTCTATCTATCGAATAGTAGATATGATCAGCTTAGTTCTGCTTACAGGAGAATTGATTTATAAATAAAATGGTACAGGGGTGATTAGATGACCTCGAAAAAGCTACAGAGGATTGTCATCAAAATAGGCAGCAGTTCGTTAACCAGCCGTCATGGAGAGATTAGTCATAAAAAACTTGAAAAATTAGCAAATGAAATTGTGCATTTAAAGGATCTTGGACATGAGGTCGTCCTTGTTTCATCAGGTGCTATTGCAGCTGGCTATCGAAAACTAGGCTGTCTGAAGCGTCCAAGTTCATTACCTGAGAAACAAGCTGCTGCTTCAATCGGTCAAGGACTCTTAATCGAAGCTTACTCCAAGCTATTTCTATCAAACGGCTACGTTGCATCGCAAATATTAATAACGAGAAGCGATTTTTTAGATGAAGACCGCTATAAAAATATGCGTAATACGTTGAATGTATTGTTAGAAAGAGGCATTGTGCCAATTGTAAATGAAAATGATACGGTTACTGTTGACCGATTAAAATTTGGGGACAATGATACACTATCGGCGAAGGTAGCTGGATTAGTGGATGCTGATTTGTTGGTCATCTTATCTGATATTGATGGATTGTATAATGCAGATCCAACTAAATATTCAAACGCTTCATTGATGGAATATATCAATGTGATTACGCCCGCAATTGAAGCCATTGCAGGCGGATCAGGAAGTGAGGTCGGTACTGGCGGAATGAAATCAAAGATCGAAGCTGTGAAAATCGCAATGGCTTCAGGTATTAGTACCTTTCTTGGCAATGCAAGTAGAAATAATATTGTTGTTGATGCAGTCGTAGGAAAAGCAAAAGGAACCTACTTTCAATCAGAAACACCTACGATTAATTTAAATCAGCGAAAAAAATGGATAGCCTTTAATTCAAACCCTGAAGGCGAAATCATCATTACAGATCAGGCAAAGGTACGAATGATTGAGAAACATAAAAGCTTATTGCCTTCAGGAATTCACCATATAAATGGTCAGTTCGATAAGGGTTCAGTTATCCGCATCATTGATACCTCAGGAAATGAAATTGGCTGTGGTGTCGTTAATTTTTCAACTGAAGACCTGCATCAAATAAGTAAACAAAACACAAATATATCTATTGGTCAGCCGTATATTATGGATATTAATCATTTTGTTTGTCATTTAGATGTTCCGATTACAGTTTAATCCTACTAGGTCATAGCTTTTAAGGAGGTGATAATATGGAGGAATTCGGTTTGACTGCTGCTACCTGGGCTTGGCTGCTTATTCCAATGCCGTTATTAATTGTGCTCAGCATCATTACTTATTTTTCAGAAAAACATGATTCATCTATTACATTAGAGAAGGAGAGGATGAAACAAAATGGATATTAATCTCCCCACGTTAACCTCGATCATTATTTATTTAGTTGCAATGATGATTATTGGCATTTATGCAGCAAATAAGACAAAAGACTTAACGGATTATGTACTTGGCGGAAGACAGCTTGGCGGTGGTGTTGCAGCGCTTAGTGCCGGTGCCTCAGATATGAGCGGCTGGCTTTTATTAGGATTACCGGGTGCTATGTATGTAGGCGGTATGAGTGAAATCTGGCTACCAATTGGGCTCGCTGCCGGTGCTTATCTAAACTGGCAGTTCGTCGCTAAGCCATTACGTGTCTATACAGAAGTGGCAAATGACTCCATTACGGTTCCTGATTATTTTGAAAATCGATTCCATGATAACTCCAAAATCCTCCGTGTTGTTTCAGCCATTGTTATTCTCGTATTTTTTACATTCTATACCTCTTCAAGTCTTGTAGGAGGAGCCATACTATTGGAGAATTCCTTTGGCATGGATTATAAGCTTGCACTATGGGTTGGAGCAGCCGTTATCTTATCATATACTTTATTTGGCGGATTCCTGGCAGCAAGCTGGACTGACTTTATACAGGGAATCCTCATGTTCTTAGCATTAATCATCGTCCCCGCTGCAGCGGTCTACGAGCTTGGAGGCTGGAATGCAACGGTTCAAATGATTGGCAGCATTGATGCCTCTCACCTGAATGTCTATTCTGGAGCAACTGCCGTTGGAGTCATTTCCTTGTTGGCATGGGGATTAGGCTATTTTGGCCAGCCACATATTATTGTCCGCTTTATGGGCGTTAAATCCACAAGGGAAATACCAAAGGCTCGTTTAATCGGGATGGTTTGGATGATTCTTTCTCTTTTCGGAGCAGTATTTGTTGGTTTCGCCGGGATTTCATATTTTGCCGACTCCCCTTTAGAAAACTCCGAAACCGTCTTTATTATGTTTTCACAGGTACTATTTAATCCTTGGGTAGCGGGCTTTTTACTCGCAGCCATTCTTTCAGCAATCATGAGTACTGTTGACTCACAATTGCTCGTTTCTTCAAGCGCCTTAGCAAACGACTTTTATAAGTCCATGTTTAAAAGAGATGCTTCCCAAAAGGAAGAAATGATTGTTGGAAGAATTGCTGTTTTTGGTATCGCTATTATTGCGATTCTATTAGGCTATGATCCTGATAGTAAAATACTGGAGCTTGTCAGTTATGCCTGGGCCGGCTTTGGTTCTGCATTTGGACCGGTAATTATCCTTAGCTTGTTTTGGAAACGCATGACAAGAAACGGTGCACTTGCCGGTATTGTTGTCGGTGCTTTAACGGTTATCATTTGGGCCCAGATGACGGGTGGTCTGTTTGATATCTATGAACTTGCACCAGGCTTCGTATTTGGAACTATAGCCATTGTAATTGTCAGCCTTCTTGATAAAGCACCTTCCACTGCTGTCAAAGAAAACTTTGATATGTATAAAGCAATTCTAAAAGAAAACTAATGATTGAATGAAAAAAGTGAATACTGATCAATCAAGTGTCAAAAGACCTAACCTTTTGGCACTTTCTTTTTGTTTAAATAGATAGTAGATAATGACGAGGCATCCTATAGATGATAGTAAAATGAAAGGAAATAATTGACCATTATAGTTTCACAAAAAATAGGGGATATTTCCCCTTCTCAGCTTTTATTATGAGAGCCAACGAGACTTTTTTCACCTATAGGAGGCGGACTGAAATAGAATAAACGATATGTGGCCTTGTCCATACAAAATGCACAGCAATTATTATTTTCTGGTGGTACTTTTTCGATATGCGGTGCAGATACTTCTTTTAATCCATCAGTTACATGATTTCTACAAACTACAATCATTTAGATCCCTCCAGTTTTTTGATTATTTTTATATAGTAATGGTCTTATATGCTTGATAAAAATAATTTATTATTCCACTATGAAAACATAAAATTTATCCATAAAAATCAAGTTATTATGTATATATTCTATCAAAATCCCATAATTATCGTCAATTAAATTTTCTAAATATTTAAAATAGTTAACAACATTTTCATAGTGTAAAATATATTAATAAAATTTTATAGAAAAAGCCAAGGTTTTATACCTTGACTTTTTCTATAATTCAATATTCAAGAAGATACCTTCTTTTATTTTTTTAAACGATACGGAACTGTTGTGATGATTACATTTTTTCGATGAAGCAAAATCGTCCGTATTAAAATACTTGACTGGTTATGGAGCACATTATGCCAGCCTTTCTTCAAGATAAATTGTGGAATAATGACGGTAACGCGATAGTTTGCTTCCCCTGCCTTATTCTCAATCGTATCGATAAATTTAGTTAAAGGCTGAATAATACTTCGATAATGCGAATGTAATGTTACTAATCTCACATCTGGCTGCCATCTTTTCCACTTCTCTTCTAATTTCTTTTCAGCATCTCGTTCAAACGAAACGTTAACGGCAATAATCTGGTTTGGAGAAAGGGATTTCGCATAATTTAATGAGTTTTCCACTACCTTTGTAATGCCAGCTACTGGTACAATGATAATATTTCCTTCAATTGGAGTATTTTCTATACTTTCCGCAATTCTTAATTGCTCACCAATTGAGTCATAATGATTTTTAATTTGATAGAAGAAAAAAATAATAATAGGTAAAAAGACTAATACCGGCCAAACCTGTGGAAACTTTGTCAAAAAGAATACAATGGTAACTACAAAGCTAATTAATGCACCTAGGGAATTAATGGCCAGCTTCGGCATCCATCCCATAGGTCTTTCGCGAATCCATTTGACCATCATACCCGTTTGAGATAATGTAAATGGAATAAAAACACCAACTGCATACAGTGGAATAAGATGTTCTGTTTGACCATTGAATGCAAATATTAATATAATAGAAGAAAGACCTAGGATGATAATGCCATTCGAATAGCCTAAACGGTCTCCTCTAATCGTAAACATTCTAGGGATAAATTTATCATTTGCAAGGTTTACAGCTAGCAAAGGAAAGGCGGAATAGCCTGTATTTGCCGCAAGAATTAAGATTAACGCTGTCGTTCCTTGGATAAAGAAATAGATGACATTACGACCGAAAATCGCTTCAGCAATTTGGGATACAACAGTAACCTCTTCCCTAGGTGAGATTCCATAAAAGTAAGCTAAACATACGATCCCAGAGAATAATAGAGCAAGGATCGTTCCCATTGCAAAAAGTGTCTTTGCTGCATTATTCGGTGCCGGTTCCTTGAAGTTTGGGATTGCATTTGAAATAGCCTCAACCCCTGTCAATGCAGAGCTTCCTGATGCAAATGCTTTAAGAAGAATAAATAAACTTAAGCCTGCAACTGGAGTACCAATCGGTGTAGCCAGGTTAGGTGATACATCACCAGTAATGATTTTATATAGTCCAACTCCAATGAGAATAAAGAGTGCCAATACAAAAAGATATACTGGATAGGCTAAAACAGAAGCAGATTCTGTCACCCCTCTTAAGTTTAATATGGTTAAAATAATAACAAACAGTGTAGCTATCAGTACATTATATCCATGCAAAGCTGGAAAAGCCGAGGTAATCGCATCAGTTCCTGCAGATACACTAACTGCCACAGTTAAAATGTAATCTACTAATAATGAACCACCAGCAATTAATCCAGGTTTGATACCAAGATTTTCTTTTGACACAACATAGGCTCCACCACCTTGTGGATATGCAAAAATAATTTGCCGATAAGACAAAATCAAGGCCATCAAAAGAATCAAAACACCGATTGCAATCGGAATAGAATACCAGAACGCAACAGCCCCGATTGTCATCAAGACAATTAGTATTTGTTCAGGTCCATAAGCAACAGATGATAAAGCATCAGAAGACAGTATGGCTAATGCTTTTGTTTTAGTAAGCTTCTGCTCACCTAATTCTGTTGACTTTAAGGGTCTTCCAATTAATAATCTCTTCAAATTAGAAACCATTTACGATCACCATCCAAAAAAACGTAAAATACTTTTTATCAATACTCTTTAGCAATTCAATCAGAAAAAAAAAAATGCCTACAAGCCCTCAAGAAATAGACTTGTAGACATTATAATTTTTGTCCCACAAGCTCCACCTTCCTTCTCATATAACGCTTACGAGGTTAGCTGTCGGATTCGGACCATTGAGTAGCCCTACCTAAAAAGGATTCACCCCATGGATGACAGTGCATCCTGTGAAATGGTTCCCCCGCACCAAACGGTTTCAGCGATTTAAGAATTTGAAACTGATGATTATATTACTCTTGAAATATGAAAATGTAAATATGAATTTTAATGTTTAAGTAAAAAACTTGCTTTATGGTCATAATATTGAAGAATCCTTTTATAACCTGGTAAAAAAAAGATAATCAAAAGGAGAATTAAAATGACTACAGACAATAAACCTTTAATTTCTGATGAATTTTTAGAAGAATTAGCGAAGGAAATTAATGAACTATACGGAGAACCGGATACAGCAATAGAGGATGAACAAAAAGGGACAGCCTGAAATCATAGATACGTTCAGGAATGTCCCTTTTTGCCCTTTAGGCTTATTTATTTAACATATGATAGACCTGATCCACGTCTTTGTCTCCACGTCCGGAAAGATTAATTACAATGATGTCATCCTGTGACAGTTCTTTTGCAAGCTTGATACCATGTGCCACGGCATGGGAGCTTTCTAACGCAGGAATAATCCCTTCTACTTTTGAAAGTGTTTGGAAGGCTTCTAACGCTTCCTTTCCTGTAACAGTCACATATTCTGCTCTACCGCTTGCTTTTAAGTAGCTATGCTCAGGACCTACACCAGGGTAATCCAAGCCAGCAGCGATTGAGAATACTGGTTTTGGCTGATTGTCTTCATCTATTAATGTATAACTCTTAAATCCATGAAGAACAGCTGGAACTCCTTCAGACATTGTTGGTGCTTCTGCCGGTTCAGCCCCAATTAGACGCACCTGTTCATCCTCTAGGTAATTGGCAAAGGCACCAATCGCGTTACTTCCACCTCCTGTACAAGCAACGACTGCTGTTGGTAATTTACCTTCTTTTTCAAGAATTTGTTGTTTAGACTCTTTACTTATGATTGATTGGAAATGCTTTACGATTGTTGGATATGGATGTGGTCCCACTGCAGACCCGATTAAGTAGAAAGTATTTTCATAATTCTCTACTAAATCACTTAACGCAACATCTACGGCATCCTTTAATCTGCCTTGTCCCTTTTCTACCGGTACCACCTTTGCCCCAAGCAGCTCCATACGAAATACGTTAAGGGCCTGGCGTTCAGTATCTACTTTCCCCATATAAATAACACACTCTAAACCAAACATTGCACAAGCTGTTGCTGTTGCTACACCATGCTGTCCTGCGCCTGTTTCAGCAATAATTCTTTTCGCACCCATCTTTTTTGCTAGAAGAATTTGACCAAGTGCATTATTAATCTTATGTGAACCTGTATGGTTTAAATCTTCTCTTTTTAAATATATCTTTGCGCCGCCATTTTGTTTCGTTAAATTTTCTGCAAATGTTAACGGATTTTCACGACCAACATATTCACGTAAATAATAGTCTAGTTCCTTTTGAAAATCAGGATCCTCTTTAAATTTTAAAAACTGTTCTTCAATGATATCCATAACTTTTTGGAGATCTTCTGGAATGAAGCTTCCACCAAACTCTCCAAAATATCCTTTGTTTTCTACACTATTCTTTGCCATTCTCAACTCGTCTCCTTCAAACAATAAATTAATAGACTATTAAAATAATTATCATTTATATTATAGCGGTAAATCTTCTATATTCCAAATATTTTTGGTTGTATTTGTAGAATTATATCTTTTATATGTATCTCCACCGAAACAAAAACCACTTTCAAGAAGGAAAGTGGTTTCAAAAAGTATTAACAATCCTGTTTTGTAAGCGCTTAACACAAATGGTAAGACAATCTTCTATTATTATAAAATATAATGGTGGGCTCTCTTTTCTCCGCTGTAGAGTTTCCGACATACTTCAACTTTTTGTTTTTTCAATATTGAAACCCTTTGTTGTAATACATCATTATCGGGATCTTGACGCAATAGACGATAAGTATCAAGAAGCTCCGTATTAATCTTTCTATGTTCCAGCCAAAGATTATGAATGATTAAAACTGGGTCTTCATTCGATTTATTTTCCTCGTAATGTTCTAGAGCATTCAATATATCATTCTGCCAAGATTTATCTCCCATTTGTCCTGCTAGCAAATACAAATCTAAGTAATCATCAATCTCTAAATTTACTACATTTGCATTCATGTTTTATTCCCCTTTCGTATACAAAAATGATCTTCTTAAGAAGAGAACTATTTTTGTACCAAAGAGATCTCTTCTTATCCTTCTAACGAAGCTTATGTTAGATTTTTCTGCCATCCACTTTTACATATGACTATTAATAGATTAATCTGGATAGTCCTTAAATCTCTCTCATCATTTTTAAAGCGCTTTCATTATTGATTAACCTTATTATAACCTTATTTATATTTAATTTCAAAATGTTTTGACTCAAATTTGTCACAATTCCGAAAAAAAATCACTTGATTATATAAATGAAAGCTTTTTGATAGAATAAAAGTCAGCTCGCAAGGAAATTGAGCTGACCTTTTCTCTATCAATCTATCATTAATTTGCTTAATTTAAATGCCTTTATATGCTTGACGATAGATTTCTGCTAATTCTCTTACAAGAGGAAGCTTTGGATTTGCTGTTGTACATTGATCTTCAAATGCTTTATCTGCCAAAAATTCCACCTTTCTTTCAAACAGATCCTTATCGATTCCATTTGCTTCGATGCTCATAGGAATATTCAGCTCTTTAGCTAGTTTAATTACAGCCTGAATAAAGCTTTCTACACCTTCTTCAGTTGTGCGAGCAGGCAATCCAAGAAATCTGGCAATTTCAGCATAGCGTTTGTCCGCGATAAACTTTTCATATTTAGGAAAAGCAGCAAATTTCTTAGGCTTAGTTGCATTATAGCGAATCACATGCGGTAAAAGAATCGCATTAGCACGGCCATGTGCAATATGGAATTCTGCGCCTAATTTATGTGCAAGGCTGTGATTAATTCCTAGGAATGCATTGGCAAACGCCATTCCAGCAATGGCTGATGCATTGTGCATTTTTTCACGAGCTTCTTCATCATTGCCATTACGGTACGCTCTTGGCAGGTATTCAAATACAAGCTGGATAGCCTTTAGTGCTAAGCCATCAGTATAATCATTCGCCATCACAGAGACATAGGCTTCAACTGCATGTGTCAGAACATCTAAACCTGTGTCAGCTGTAACGGTTTTTGGCAGGGACATCACGAATTGTGGATCAATAATGGCAACATCCGGTGTTAACTCATAATCTGCCAATGGGTATTTCATATTTGCCTTTTTATCTGTAATAACAGAGAAGGATGTTACCTCAGAGCCTGTTCCGGACGTTGTCGGAATCGCAACAAGCTGTGCCTTTCTGCCTAATTCCGGGAATTTAACAATCCGTTTTCTGATATCCATAAACTTTTGTTTGAGACCAAAGAAATCAGTATCCTCATATTCATAGAACAGCCACATGCCTTTTGCAGCATCCATTGCAGATCCTCCACCTAGCGTTATGATGACATCAGGCTGGAACTTCGCCATCATCTCTGCACCTTTCATGACTGTATCAATAGATGGATCTGGCTCAACTTCAGAAAATACTTCACATTGTACTAAATCCGGACGCTTCCTTAAATAATATAGAACTTTATCAACATAACCTAATTTGACCATTCCAGGATCTGTTACAATAAATGCCCTTGAGATATTTTTCATGGATGCTAAATATTGAATTGAATTCTTTTCAAAATATATTTTTGCTGGAACTTTAAACCATTGCATATTCACTTTCCTTTTTGCCATTTTTTTTGTATTAATCAAATGAATTGCCCCAACGTTTGATGACACAGAGTTACCGCCAAATGTACCACAGCCGAGTGTCAGTGATGGCATAAAGGCATTGTAAATATCACCAATGGCACCTTGTGAAGATGGTGCGTTAACAATAATACGGCAAGCCTTCATTTTTAGGCCAAATTCCTTCATAATTTCCTCGTTTGTCGTATGGATCACTGCTGAATGGCCCAAACCTCCGAACTCAAGCATTTCTTCCGCTCTTCTAAGCCCTTCTTGATGATTATTTACTTTATAGCAGGCTAATACAGGACTCAATTTTTCACGGGATAGCGGATATTGTGGTCCAACACCTTGTAATTCAGCAATTAATATTTTAGTATCTTCAGGCACCGTAACCCCCGCCATTTGGGCGATTTGATAGGCTGGTTTCCCAACAATTTGTGCATTTACTGCACAGGATTTTTCATTAATAACCAGCTTTTCAACCTTTGCTCTTTCTTCATCATTTAAAAAGTAGCAGCCATTTGCAGTTAATTCATTTTTAACTTCTGCATAGATCTCTTTATCAATAATAACAGCCTGCTCAGATGCACAGATCATACCATTATCGAAGGTTTTAGATAGAATTAAATCATTGACAGATCGCCCAATATTAGCACTTTTTTCAATATAGCAAGGAACATTTCCAGGACCAACACCAAGGGCTGGTTTTCCAGAGCTATAAGCAGATTTGACCATTCCTGAACCACCTGTAGCTAATATTACGGCAATATCATCATGATTCATTAGCGCTTGAGTCGCATCTAATGACGGCTTCTCTATCCATTGAATACAATTCTCAGGAGCTCCGGCTAAAATAGCTGCATCTCTTAAAATTCTCGCAGCCTCACTGCTGCATTTTTGTGCTGAAGGATGGAAAGCAAAAATAATTGGGTTACGAGTTTTTATTGAAATCAAGGCCTTAAACATTGTTGTAGAGGTTGGATTTGTAACGGGTGTTACACCTGCAATGACACCAACAGGCTCAGCAATTTCATAGGTGCCTTCCAATTCGTTTTCTCTAATAATTCCGACCGTTTTATCATATTTAATATTATTGTAGATATATTCAGTAGCGAAGATATTTTTAATAATCTTATCTTCATATACACCTCTACCTGTTTCCTCAACCGCAAGTTTTGCAAGCGGCATATGCTGATCTAATCCAGCTAAGGCCATATTTTTTACAATTTTATCTATTTTTTCTTGATCAAAGCTTTGAAATTCTTTTAATGCTTCTTGACCTTTTTCAACTAGTTTATTTACCATATCTGAAGCAGTTTGATTTTCCTTTATTACCTTTTCTGTTGTTAACTCTTTTTCTTTAATAGCCATTTTAAATTTCCTCCATTTTTATGTGAAATATTTCACATGATATCTTAAAAAAAATGCAGCCTTGCTTTTAACCATTCTTACTCGTACTACATCCTTACTATCCAACAATAGGGTTTCTCGGGATTTTTTCAAAGGAAATATCGGTAAACATACTTGAATTATTTTTTACGATAACCACGAAATTATTTGTCCATATATAGGAAGGAATATGGTCACTTTCCTGAATAATCATCGCTTCAAAACAATCACCGACTAAACCTTCAAATGCATCTTGTGTGTATGTTTCTGTGTCGGTGCTGAAGTTTTTCCATTTACTAATCATCATGTTTATCACTCCCTTGTTTTTCTATGGCTAAAGCATAACATATAAATTTCTATAAAAGTTTGTGAAATATTGAACAATATATGAACATTTTTTCACAAACTAACTTAAACAATTTATTTATCTTATTAATGTAATAAGAGACAATCCCCTGTTCTTCTAGAACAACTGGGACTGTCCCTTGATATAGTGTGCAGTTTTATTGTGTATTTGAATGGTGCTGCTTTGACTTCCTTTGTTCAAATTGAATTTGGCGGTTTAATGTGATTCGCTGCTGCTTAAGAATACGAATCTTTTCCGTTAATGCTTCGTTAGATGAATCGTCATGTAGTCGTCGATAGAGATCCAGCATTTCCATATTAACCTTTTTATAACGTTTCCAGAGGTTACGAATTTTGACTGTATGTTCAGCAATAAATTCTCCATTCTTAAGCTTCTGGATAATTTCATTTTGCCATGCTTGATCACCAAGATCTTCTGCAAGAAGATACAAATCTAAATATTCATCGATCGTTAATAGATTCCTCATACTGTTCCCCTTTCACCAACATTAACTACCAATCCCTATTATTCAAATAATATCATTATTCTCAAAAAACATACAATTTAATTGCTCATCATTTGATTTTTCATTTTTCTAACACTTTTAGGGCATTCTAGAAAAAGGAGGGATTGACCATGGCACGTAAAAATAGAAATAACATACTTGTACCTGAGGCGCGAGCAGAACTCAATCAATTAAAAGCAAAAGTTGCCGGGACACAAAGTCCTGAAGATGCAAAGTTTGAAGCAGCCGAAGAAGTCGGCGTACCGCTAAAAAACGGTTACAATGGACAGCTTACTGCCGAACAAGCTGGAAAGGTTGGAGGAAGGCTGGGTGGTAATATGGTAAAAGAGCTTGTAAAGATGGCCCAGCAAAATTTAAAGGATAAGCATTAAATCCTTCAGATGTTTCAATGAAACATGGAATCAACCAAATTCTATTAATCAGAATTTGGTTGATTTTTTTTATATTAATTAGACTAATAAAACAGGATTATGTTGAAGTATATCTAAATAGAAATGAATTTGCTGATAATTGTTGATAAATTTAGGTTCTTCTTGGCAGGAAAATAAGGTACCTTTCGATAAATTATTAAGGAGCAAATTAAGGAAAGGTGGTCATTATTATGAGCTCAGAACCAACCTTACAACAAATCGCCGAAAGTGTGACAAGATCCGTTCTCAATGCCAACGATAAAGACTTAGAGGGCTTTCAGAGAATTATTGATGAATCCATTAAAGTAAGAGAGAGCCATCGAAATTTACAAAAGCTTGTTAAAAATTATTCCAGTTCTATGATCCAACGATCTTGAAATAGTAAAAGCTGTTGATTACTCAACAGCTTTTACTATTTACTAGCGTTCGACTTATTCAGCATCCTTTTGTAAATATTTAAGATTGTTTGTCCATAATTTTCTCCTGGAACAGCCCATTTTCCATTTAAATCTACCCATGCTTGTGCACTGCCTCTTTTTACAAGATAAAATCGAGGGTCAACTAATGGATATTGATTAGGAAGCGGACTTTTAGACGCATATGCAAATAAATGTTGAATATGTGCTAGAACCCCATCACTTGGTGTCTTAAAAATGGCACCAGGATCATCGGGTCCAGTTGAACCTAATCCAGAGAAATTATTTTGGTATGGTTGTACCACTCCGGTAAAACGGAAATAGTCTGTTTCAAGAATTGCCTGAGCAAAAGCGATATCCCCACTTATTCCATAATCGGTTCCATAGCTAATATAATATTTTCCTATTTCAGGTGCTTGAGGATTTATTTCCTGCACAAAAAGATCCAATTGCTCTGGAGTTAGAAGAATCCCACCTATTATAGATACTTGTACAGGGTTTTGCCTGTCCGATGTAGCTTCGGCAACAATAAATGCATCTTTTATTCCCGCAAGGATTACTTCCTCCAGCCTTTTATCGGCATTTCCTCTGATTGAAAATACACCGGCTTGAACTCGATACATTTTTTCATTTGAAATAGTCACGGCGTGCACAAATGCTTCTATTCCTTTTGTTTGTAATAACAAGAGACGACTATCAGCATTTTCCCTACTCCTAAAAGAACCTGCGATTACCTTGTAAACATTTTTTGCCCCATCAGAGCTTAACTGAGAATTATTCATCTAATTTCCCCATTCAATAATATCTACATTTCATTATTATAGTATGGGAACAGAATGAATACAGTGTTAGGTATTCTATTTGATTCCTGTTTTAAAGGAAAAAATATAACTTATCAAGGAACTCCTGTTTATTGTAAATGACGATTTATGTTCTTCCCATAAAATATTTCATCCATTTCAGCAGTCAAATTAGCCGTAATTTCTTCAATCTCATCCGGATTCAGCTTGTCTTTTGTATATCCAAATAAGTAGTTGTTTAAATCAAATTCCTTTAATTTGCATTTAGTATGAAAAATATTTTCCTGATAAACATTTACATCAATCATATCGTACATTTCTTTCATTTTTTTCGGAATATAATTCTGAATCGAGTTAATATCATGGTCGATAAAAAGCTTATGTCCGTCTTTCGCTCTTGTAAAGCCTCTTACCCGGTAATCAATTGACATGACATCTGTTTCAAAAGAATGAATTAAGTAATTTAATGCTTTTAGCGGGGAGATTTCACCGCAGGTTGATACATCAATATCTGCCCTGAACGTACTGATTCCTTCTTCCGGATGATACTCTGGATACGTATGTACAGTAATATGGCTTTTGTCAAGCTGCAAAACAACATTGTCTGGTAAAGGACCAGGCGTTTGCTCAAAGGATTCCGTCGGTACTTCCACAACTGGACCTTCTGACACAAGTACAGTAACGCTCGCTCCCTGGGGTACATAATCCTGTTTTGCGACATTTAATACATGCGCACCAATAATATCTGCAACATGTTTCAGTATATTGGTTAATCTATCTGCATTGTACTGCTCATCAATGTACTCAATATAGGCTTCACGTTCCGCTTTTGTACTTGTGTAACAGATATCATACATATTAAAGCTTAATGACTTGGTTAAGTTATTGAAACCATGCAATTCAATACGCTGTTGTGGCGTAAGTGTCATTTCTTTTTGCCCCTTTCTTTGTAGTCCATCTAGAAATTGCGGCAAATTTTCTTCTTAAATATTAGTATATTCCCCAATTCTTTTTAAAAAACACACATAGTAAAAAGCAGAATCAGATGTCTATTTTATGAATTAGCATACGAATCATATAAAATGTTGTATCATATAGAATAAGGTGAATCTGTCAAACCCTACTATAGAAAACTCAAGCATGGCAATACTGGCGGGATAAATGAACTTACTAGAAATTCTTGATTTGGGGGAACATACATGCTTGGCAAAAGATTAAAACATGCACATAGATATCAAGAAATTAGCAATGCTTTTTTACGCAACGGATTTAGTCATTTAGTTTATCGATTAGGTTTAACAAAGCATCATTTACCTAACAAGCACAAGGAAACCGATGCACAATTGAGCAAGAAATATGCTGGAATTAAATTAAGAGAAGTACTTCAAGGTTTAGGACCCACCTTTATTAAGCTTGGACAAATTGCCAGTACTAGACGTGACCTTGTTCCGATTGAAATTGCGGAAGAGTTAGAAAAGCTGCAAGATCAAGTCTCATCCTTTTCTTATCAACAAGCACGTGAAATGATTGAACTAGAATTAGGAGACACTATTAGTAATTTGTTTCATTCCTTTTCAGAAATTCCTCTCGCAAGTGCTTCTATTGGCCAAGTTCATGTAGCGACGTTACATACGGGAGAACAGGTTGCAGTTAAGATTCAACGTCCGGATATTAAACCAATTGTTGAAACAGATTTAGAAATATTGGATGATTTAGCCAGAATTATGGAAGAAAAAATTGCCTGGGCCAAAACCTATCAAATTCGCAAAATCATTGAAGAATTTTCAAACAGCTTGAGAGCGGAACTAGATTATCAAATTGAAGGAAGAAACAGCGAACGCATTGCTCATCAATTCACTCATAATATGGACATACACATACCAAAGGTACATTGGAACCTTACAACCAAAAAAATATTAACAATGGACTTTGTTGATGGAGTAAAAGTCAATAATAAAAAAAAGCTTGATGAGGAAGGTTATAATCGAAAAATTATTGCCGAACGGATTACTGAAGCGATGCTTCACCAAATCTTAATCGAGGGCTTTTTCCACGGCGACCCGCATCCAGGAAATATCTATATCCTGCCAGGAAATCGAATTGCCTTTTTGGACTTTGGCATGGTTGGAAGATTAAGCGAAGACACTAAATATCATTTTGCTTCATTGGTTATTAATTTGCAGCGCAAAAACACAAAAGGTCTTCTAAAAGCTATTGCAGGTTTGGGAATACACACAGAAGAAACGAATTTTACTTCTTTATATAATGAAATTGATGAATTTGTCATGAAATATTCTGATATTCCATTAAGTCAAATAAGTATCGGCTCAGCATTAAGCGACCTGCTTACGATCATCCATCATCATCATATTCAGATTCCTTCCGATTTGACTGCATTGGGTAAGACACTGCTGATTATTGAGGGGGTCGTCAAGGACTTAGATCCTACTCTTAGTATTATGGATACGGTCAAACCCTTTGGTGAAAAATTATTACGGCATCGTTTTGAACCAAAGAAGGTCATTAAAGGTTCCTGGAATGACTTAGTCGAAAATATACACTTATTATCAAAGGTGCCGAAAAGCCTTAAAGATCTAACGACAACGATTCAAAAAGGAAAACTGCACTTTGAAATCAGTGTTCCTGAATTTAAACAATTTTTACTTAGACTCGATAAAATAAGTAATAGACTTGCTTTTAGCATTATTTTACTTTCCTTTAGCATTCTTATGGTTGGACTTATTATTGGAGGTGCCATTGCAGGCCAGCGAAATTTATTATGGGAATTTCCAGCCATAGAGGTTGGCTCTATTGTGGCTACGCTTATGTTCTTATTTATCCTTTATGCAATTCTTAAATCTGGAAAAATGTGAAAAAGGGACGGTTCACCATGATCCGTCCTTTTTCACCTGCTAAATTAGTGTAACCACTATTTTTCCGATGTCATCTTTATTCAATTTTAAACTTTCTAATAATCATCTGAAGTTCTTCAGCCATATTTTCAAGAATACTCGCAGATGCAGAGATTTCTTCCATTGATGCTAATTGTTCATCCGTTGCAGCCGATACTTGCTGTGTACCGGATGCAGCCATTTCTGCAACGTCTGTTATTAACACCATTGATTGTACCATTTTTTCTGTACCCGCAACCATTTGTTGAGCAGCTGCCGTTACTTTTTGAATCTGCTCATTCACCTCAATAATAGACTCCTCAATATTTTCAAAGGATTCCCCTGCATGATTGACAATCCCAATTCCTGTCACTGTTTCTTTTGAAACAACTTCCATCGATCGTACAGCTTTACTTGTCTCATCCTGAATAGCTGAAATTAACGTTGAGATTTGTTTTGCTGATCCAGCTGATTGTTCTGCTAATTTACGCACTTCGTCAGCAACCACCGCGAACCCGCGTCCGTTTTCACCTGCCCTAGCTGCTTCGATTGCAGCATTTAAGGCTAGTAAATTCGTTTGGGCTGCAATCCCCGTAATGACCTCTACTATTTCACCGATTTCCTCTGAACGATCACCTAAACCCTTTACTGCTTGAGCCAGTCCAGTCACTGTTTCCTGAATCGAATTCATCTGCTTCACAGCTGTATTAATTGCATGTCCTCCTTCAGAGGCTTTATCAGAAGCACGCTTTGCCGTAATAGTCACATTTTGTGCATTATTGGCGATTTGATAAACTCCTGCAGATAGTTCATTCACTGTTTGAGAGGTTTCATCTACACTCTGCGCTTGTTTATCAACACTATATGCCATTTGACTCATCGTAACTGTAATTTGCTCTGTAACATAACTTGTTTGTTTAGCACCCTGATGCAAGTCAATAGAGGATGCTGCTACACGTTCAGCACTGGAACTAACTTGCTGGATCAGTTCACGTAGGTTTTTCGCCATATCATTCAATGCCTGTCCCAAATCACCAATCTCATCATGGTTCTTTGTATTTATGTTAGGGGCAGTTAAATCTCCATTTGAAATCTTTTGTGCATATTCTATTAAACTAGTAATCGGTTTCGTCCTTTTTCTAATCATCCAAATGGTTATAATACATGCAATTAGCATAGGTAATAGGCCTAAAATAACCGTTCCTTTCACAGACTCCCATGTACGTTCCGAGACAATTTTCGCATTGAAATCAATGGCATTGAAAGCAATAATTTTTTTATTTGGATTGTGATCCTCGAAAATGGGAGCATAGCCTGTTAACCTTTTCATCCCGCCAAAATCGTAAATTTCAGAGTATTGCGGATGTTTTGTTTCCATACTCGTTTCGATAAGTTTTTTATCAATATAAAATGTATCACCAGCTTTAAATCCTTGTTTTTTCATGTTTTCGTCAACAGCAATAAGCGTGCCATCCATGCTGATAATATATTGATTTTCAAAAAGTTGTTTATGCTGAACCGTCCAGCTAATGGTCTCCTCTAATTTCTCCCTTGTAGCTTCGTCACCTTTTATTACTTTGACAATATCTTCAGGGGAAATTAGTCCTGTTGTAATATTGGCACATCCTACAGCTTCAATACCTGCTGCTTCATATGTATGTTTATACGTAACCCAATAATTGGATAAAGAGGTAATCACCATTGAGACAAATAACACACAAACAATGATGGTACCCAATTGCCAAGTTATCCCTCTTTTCATCTATTTTTCTCCCCTTTTTCTTTTAGCCCGTTTACTTTGAATTCGTTTTCGTATTTTTCCTACAAAATTCAGAATAGTACTTTTTCACTGCTATTAAAGTGATAAATATCACACATTCAATGATATACTCCTGAAATTTTACACCATTCAACATGAATAGAGAATACTTTTTATAGTAAAATACTCCTATAATAAAATTCCTATAATAAATAATAGCAATATGCTATTTTTTTCTAGCAAAATTCTGCGTCTCTTGGTATGATTTGATTATAAATTTGTGATAATTCAAAATTTTTAAAGGCGCGGTGCACCCATGGATCTTGTAACAAAAGATTTGCTTATTAATTTTTTATTTATACTGCTTGCATTATGTTTAATGCAAATCCTTTATATGATTAAGTATGCTTACCGTTTAGAAAGTGTCCGAGATTGGACTCTTTCCTTATTTCCAATTGTTTCACTGATCTTATGTATGATATTTCCTGTGTATACAAATGAAAATTTCATTTGGGATTTGCGTTGGATTCCCTTTATTTTAGGCGGACTATACGGTGGATATAAACTAGGTTACCTATTAATCATCCTAACGCTCATCATTCGGTTTCTCCAAGGCGGAGATGGTTTTTATACATCACTAGTAACGTTCACTATTATGGGATTTGTTATCGTTTTCGTTTCTAAATTTTATTCAAAAATACTGTTGAAGCATAAAGTAGTGTTAAATTTAGTCCTTACTTTTATCGGTCTTTCATTTACATTATTGTTAGCAAAAGTTCAATTTAACTATGAAATTAGTATCGCCTTCTGGCTCAATTTAGTGATTATCCATATGATAGCAATGTCTATTGCAACATTGCTTTGGGAAGGTATTAAAACAAACTTCCAGGTACTCCAAAAACTTATTAAAGCAGAGAAATTACAAACGGTCAGTCATTTAGCTGCAAGTATTTCACATGAAGTACGTAACCCGTTAACAGCTGCAAGAGGCTTTATCCAGTTGTTATCAGATGATATCTCAGAGGAAACGCGAAAGCAGTACAGTGACATTGCCTTAAAAGAATTAGATCGTGCCACAGAGGTCATAAATGATTATCTTACCTTTGCTAAACCGACACCAGATCGAGAAGAGAAAGTAAATATTAGTGAAGAAATTCAGCATGCGGTTAACGTAGTGATTCCATTAGCAACCATGAATGGGGTAGAAATAAAGCTCTCTCTTTTAGAGCATGATCATTTTACAAAAGGAGAAAGAAAAAAATTCCAACAATGCTTAATAAATATTTTTAAAAACGGCATAGAATCCATGAAAACAAATGGTGAACTAACAATTACGCAGAGCTACAATGATGGCATGATTAAAATTGATATTCAGGATGAAGGGGTCGGCATGACACAAGAACAAATAGATCGTCTTGGCGAACCATACTTTACAACAAAGGAAAAGGGCACGGGGTTAGGTATGATGGTATCCTTTAGTATTATAAAAAGTATGCATGGGACCATCCAGGTGTCAAGTGAATACTCCAGGGGAACCTGCTTTACATTAATTCTTCCAAGCTTTCAGAATGAAAGCTTTATTGCTTAAAGCACACTCGTACAAGTAAAAAAAGTCTTGAGGAAACCTCGAGACTTTTTTTACTTTGAAAAAAGAAGTTTATCCTTTTACCAGCCTCTGCTAGCTCCACCTCCCCCAGAAGAACCACCTCCCCCACCACGAGGACCATCCCCTCCTCCACCTCTGCCCCCGCCACGAGACAAAATAGAAAGCAGGATATGTGTAAGAAAACCGCCAAAAAATTTAAAATCTAAAAATAATACGATGACAACAATAATTAGAAACAGCCATGAGGGAATCCCTGATCCAGCATCATCTGCTGCTTGCTGGTTCGGCTGCTCAATTGGCTGCAGACCATCTTCGATACCATACTCAGTTAATACTTCATTTACCAGCACTTTATAGGTTTCTGTAACCGCTAAGCCAAGCTGCCCATTTTGCAGGAATGGAAGTGTAATATCATCAAGAATCCGGCCAACCTTCCCATCTGGTAGCCTTCCTTCTAAGCCATAACCTACTTCAATTCTTAACGGTCGTTTTTCCATCCCAGGAGAAGGGTTCATACCGATAAGGAAGAGAACTCCGTTATCTTCTTCTTCATTCCCTATTCCATATTGCCGGAAAGCCTCGTTTGCATATTCCTCGACAGTTCGGTCTCCAATAGTATCCACTGTTAATACAACAATTTGGGCTGTCGTTTGTTCTTCTACCGACCGTCCTAAACTACGAATATCCTGCTTTTCCTGTTCAGTTAAAACATTAGCAAAGTCTTGAACATATATATCTCCGACCGGTGGTGGAATTTGATTATCCTCAGCAGCCGCTTTCCCTTCATAAAGAAAAAAAGGAAGCAGCAGGAATAAAATGCTGAAGAACCGTATTCCTTTCATTATTGACTGCCTCCAAAGTCAACCTTGGGTGCTTCCCCTGCATTAGGGTCCGCTTCAAAATATTCCTTTTCATCGAATCCTGTCACATTCGCAACGATGACCCCCGGAAAGCTTTTTACCTTTTTGTTATATACCGCTACCTGCTCATTGTAATCTTTTCGTGCCACCGAAATTCGATTTTCTGTCCCGGCCAGCTCATCCATTAGTTGAGTAAACTGTTGATCCGCCTTCAAATTCGGGTAATTTTCAACGACAACGAGCAGCCGGCTAAGAGCACCAGACAACTCAGCATTTGCTGTTGCCTCTTCCTCCGGGGATTTTGCACCAGCAAGCCTTGCGCGTGCATCAGAAATCGCAGTCAATACTTCTTCCTCATGCGCTGCATATCCCTTCACTGTATTTACAAGATTTGGAATTAAATCAAGCCGTCTTTGCAGTTGGTTTTCAATTTGAGCATAGGATTGATCAACATTTTCTTCTAGGTTGACATAGCCATTATAGCTTGAGGCTAACGTTATCCCCAGAACGATTAACACGGCTGCAACTATCCCAAAGCCTAACAAACCTTTTTTCATCACTTATTCCCCTTCCTATTACAAATAGAACCAGATTATCTTTTATAGAGTTACACTTTTATTATATATACCACTTTAGAAAAATATTTCCAACATAAGTAGAGCTGAACCTCCTACCTTTCCATTTAGGTATAAACTAAAAAAGGCTGAATCAAATCAGCCGACTTCTAATTTCTATTTACATTTTCTGCAACCTTTTTCATGATATGTACTTGTCCAATATGGGTTAATTCATGAAATGAAGTAAAACTGATTAATTCTCCAAATGTAGAATTACCTAAGATAGGCTCCTGTAATGGATCATTAAAACGCTCATTCGGGATTTCCTTAATTTGCTCCAGTTGTTTTTTCAGCTGCTCAATAAGTGTTTCAATACTTGGAGCATCATCCTGCCAAGACGATGGCTTGGAACCATAGCCAAATAACTCATTATATCGAGCTGGAAGCTGCTTATCTGCTCCAAAAATAAAGTTATCAGCCGCTGTTAAAATATGTCCTAGCTGCCAATGAATCGTATTAGGAAGTCCATTTGGCTGAACATCAGCTATTTCCGTTGAGACATTCCCCATATCTTTAAATAAACCTTCTCTGCCCATTTCAAATTGCTTTTTAAGCAAATCACTCATAAGATCCCTCCACTTAAATTTGTCTCTATTATTATGTAATAGTTATGAAGATAAAACAACTATTCAACCCTAACCTATTTTCCCAAATTGCTGTAACTAAATACATTAAAGACATCATCACATGCTTAGTTTAAATTATTTAATGTTCAAATAATCACTAAACCATAATTATCAGAACAAGCGCATACATTTTACTGTTATATAAAAATCCGTATAGAGGTGATTAAAATGACATTTGCTGGATTGCTTCGCCTTTTTGGATTAAGTTCAATTATAGGAGGGTTAGCAATTGCGCTTGTGCAGATTTGGTTTTATTTTGACCAGGATTCTTTTATCGCAACCTATTTTGACCAGGTTGGCTACAGTTTCATAGCATTTGGAATCATTGGACTTTATCTATCACAATATAAGAGTTTTGGGGGATTTGGTCTATTTAGTTTTATCATCTTATCTCTTGGTACATCCCTCTGGCTTGGCTTTAAATGGTTTCAAACCTTTGTTGTGGCAGATATTTTGAAAAGTGCCCCTGAATTAATGGATACTGGTCTACACACAGCTGTCTTTGGTATGAATCTTTCACTTTATTCATTATTAATTGGCATTTTACTTTTCGCGGCTATCTCCTTTTGGAAAGGGGTCCTCTCACGCTGGGGATCAGCCTTTCTCATCATTGCAGTGCTTGCAGAATTAGTTCCATATGGGTCACTTGTGTCACAAATTATTGCAGGTGTTGCATTTATCCTTCTCGGAACATCCTTATGGAGAGGTAGCAACGAGGATGTAACAAGAACAAAATATAATGCCAATGCTGGCTGGGATTAATCGTTAAGAAAGCACACCTTCGTTTTCTATAATCCTTGTCATTATCTATGACTCTTTTACTATATAAAAAGCTGAATTCATCCTATTGAATTCAGCTTTTTTCGTTTATTATTTTGATTTTGCCAATGAAGCTTCAATTGTCCGTTTCATAGCCATAATTTGTCCTAGATGATACGATTCATGGAAACAGCCGAAAACAGCCAGCTCACCAACAGTGTCATTACCTAAAACTGGTTCTGCAAGTTTTTCATTAAACTTTTCATTTGGTATTTCCTTCATGCGATCATATTGTTTTGTTAACTGCTCAATAAGTTCCGCAATCGTTGGAACCTCACCATTCCAATCAGATGGCTTTGTACGCGGAGCAAATAACTCTTTATACTGAGCAGGAAGGTTCTGCTCGACCGGAAATAGAAAGCCTTCTGTAACGACTAATAAATGACCGATATTCCAGCGGATAGTATTGTTAAATCCTTCCGGCTGAATATCAGCAACCTCATCAGATATTTCCGCTATTCTCGCGTGCAATCTAGTTCTAATGATTTCAAACTCTTTTTTGATAACCTCTCCCATTTGTTGAAACCTCCAGTATCCCAATTTCTACTAAATTATGTATTATAATCATTTTTACATAATATATTAAAGCTATAATATCATTAAATTTCTATTTTTTCTAACTTTTTGTATACCATAAATGATCCGCTCAATTTAGAAAAAGAATCATGCCGGTGTTCCAAAGGGGAACAGCCGGCATGCTAGGAACTGCATTACTTATATATAATATCATCTTTAAGAGTTGCCACTTTCGTTAATGCGGCATCAATATCACTTTCTTCTACGCCAAAATGTGCCAATGCATCATGCAGATGATTAGCAATTGCTTGAAAATGCTCAGGCTGCAGATTCATCCCTTCATGTGCCTTTGCCATCGATTTACCAGAATATTGATTCGGTCCCCCTAAAGCAAAGCTGATAAATTTACTTTGATGCCTGCGTTGTTTTTCCATATCTGTATTTTCGAAGAAGTGATTAACTGTTTCATCTTTTAACACTAATTCATTATAAAAATAATCAACTACTTTTTCAATTGCTGCTTCGCCGCCTACTTTTTCGTAAAGTGATTCTGTCATACTATTCCTTAGCCTCCTCGTAATTCTTACCAAAATAGTTTGCCAAACACACAGCTTTTTATTCTTTTTTATTTAATAAAAAAATCGTAAATGCTTTTTCTCAGAAAAGTTACAGGAAATTAATAGCTTATCTTGTTATCTTCTATTCTTCTTCCATTCTACGCTGCAATTCTTCCCACAAAACTCTTGCATGATTATGAATAGGATCCTTTGCTGCATATAATAATGTAACACGTTGATGTTCCGCGCGCTGGCACAGCTCCGTAACCTTCTCTGATTTTTGCCTATCTGTTCGTAATTCATCCAGATATCTGATTTTAAATTCCTCAAATAGCTCTTCTTTATGGCAGAACCACTTTCTGAGTTCACTGCTCGGAGCAATACTTTTAGCCCAGTCCGTTAATTTTGCTTCTTCTTTGCTTATTCCTCTCGGCCACAATCTGTCAATAAGGATACGGTCACCATCCCTGTCATCATACGGTTCGTATATTCGTTTTAATATGATTTCAGCCATACAATCACCTTCAATAGAATTCATTTATCTCATTCAGTATACGTCTTTTTCACTAAAATTTTAAAACATAGACATGCCTCAGCTAGTATTCCTAATTTTATGGATGAGCAAAATAATAAAAAAAGTGGAGAGTTCTTATACTCTCCACCTTGATTCTTATAACGCTTAACTTAAAAACAGAGCACCGAAAGTCAGTCCCCCTATGATGACAAAAGCAGGATGGACCTTCCATTTCTCTAATAGAAGTAAGCTAATAATAGCGATAAAAATGGTTTCCATAAGCCCGTTTGATGTTTTGGAGGTTTGGAAAAAATCAAAAGCCAATGTTCCCATTAGAACTGCAACTGCAGGAAGAACAATTTTTGAGAGGCGTTTAACCCTATGCGAATCCTTGTAGCGCATTATTAACTGCAGAAGAACAATCATCAAAAATAAGGATGGACCCACTGTTGCAAAAACAGCGACAACTGATCCCAATGCCCCTCCAACCTCATAGCCGATGTAACCTGCCATTTTAGTAGCAATCGGTCCCGGTAAGGCATTTCCCAATGCCAAGATTTCACTAAATTCACTTGTTGTCATCCAACCATAGCGGCTGACAACTTCATGCTCTACGAGTGGAATGGATGCGGGCCCCCCGCCATACCCAACAATTCCTGGTACAAAAAACGCTAAAAATATCTGTAAATAAATCATAAACTCTCACTTTTCCCTTTAACTTGTACTTCGACCACAGCATTCTTTTTCTTATCAGGTATAACTAATGCTCCGATTAACAAAGCCCCAATTACAATCCCCGGGTGAATATGAACAATCTCTATCAAAATAAAACTGCCGACTAGAATGATCATGCCCAGTTTCCAGCCCAATCCCGCTTTTGTTTTTTTCAAAAATTGCCAGGTCAGAACACCCATCATCACACCAACAATTGGCACAACGCCATTTGTCATTCCCTGAACTCTTGGGTTGTCCTTATATTGATTAAAGGAAGATAAAAGCACTAACATTAGTATTATTGTTGGCAGCATAGAGGAGAGAAGGGCAGTCAGCATCCCCAAAAATCCTCCGACTCTATAGCCGATATAGCCAGCCATTTTTGTATTGATCGGACCCGGCAGTGTATTCCCTAATGCCAGTACCTCGCTAAATTCCTGATCATCCATCCATTTAAATGTTTCAACTACTTCCTTATGAACAAGCGGAATCGCTGATGGTCCTCCTCCAAATCCTAAAATTCCAGATCGGAAAAATGCAATAAAAAGATGTAAGTGCAACTTCAATGTACAACCACCTTCAATTCTTGTAGTCTATTTCCCAACCTATGCAGTGATGGTTTTATCGTATACTATTTGTTTCTCATACTCTAGTACTTTAATATCCTATCGCTGCTCCATCTCCTCTAGGATCCGCACCGCCATATTTGACATTATACTCAGGATCTATTTTAATCACACCCGCATGACCCATAACATCCGTAAAATGACCCAAAATCTCAACATTATGGCCCCTGTTTTTCAGAGACTGGATTGCAGCTGTTGAAATCCTGCCTTCCAATTTAAGACTATTTGAATCAGCTCCCCATGTCCGACCGTACAGCCATCTCGGTGCTTCGATTGCAGCCTGTACATCATGCCCATAATCAAGAATTCGGGTAACAAGAGCTGCCTGTGTTTGAGGCTGTCCCTCGCCTCCCATCGTTCCATAAATTAGATACGGCTCATTCCCTTTAAAAATCATCGCAGGGTTTAGTGTGTGATAGGTGCGTTTTTTGGGCTGTAAACAGTTGACGTGATTTGGATCTAATGAAAAGTAGCTTCCACGATTTTGTAATAGAATTCCTGTATTTTTAGGAATAAAGCCTGATCCAAATTCATGATAAATACTTTGAATCAACGAAACCGCATTCCCATCCTTGTCGACGACACCAAGCCATACTGTATCTCCTTTGGGATCTAACTGTTTCTCCATATCTATCGCTCTTGTAAAATCAATTTTCTCTGCTAACTCCATGCCTCTTTTAACTGACAAAATATCATCGAGTGGAATTGGTGAAAAATCCGGATCCGTCAAATAACGGTCACGGTCAAAGAAGGCGAGCTTTGTTGCTTCCGCTAGAACATGATAATAATCAGCGGAGCCTTCTTTAATATACTCAAAATCGATGTTATTTAATATATTTAAAATTGATAGTGAAGCAAAGCCCTGTGAATTTGGCGGAACATTATAGACCTTATATCCCCGGTATGTACCGGAAATAGGTTCAACCCAGTCAGAGGTGTGATGAACAAAGTCACTGAAGGTTAATAGCCCTTCCTTTTCTTGAAGGTCTTTTACCATCATTTTTGTTATTTCTCCATTATAAAGGAATTGAGCACCTTTTTGGGCAATCCCTTCTAATGTCAAGGCTAAATCAGTCTGCTTCATCAGCTCTCCAGCCTTGTATGAAAGTCCGCTTGATTTCAGAAAGATTTTACGAAACTCTAGGAATCTTTGTAAGTGTCGGAACTCGTCGTCACGTTCATCTAAGTTTATATTTGTCCAATATTCCTGACTTGGTGTAACAGGAAAACCTTCTTTTGCATAAAAGATTGCAGATGCTAATAATTGATCCCATTTAAAGCTTCCTGACATCTTTTGAGTTGAGTATTGATGGGCTTTTTCCCAGCCTGCAACTGCACCCGGCACCGTATTGGCAGCCAAAGGACCTCTTGATGGAATCTTTTTAAGGTTTTGTTTCTGATAATATTGAAGGGTCGCGTTCTCTCCTGCACGGCCACTGGCATTCAATGCCTTCAATTCTTTATTCTTTGCATCATAAATAAGCCAAAAATTATCTCCGCCTATTCCATTCATATGAGGGTAGACGACACTAATTGTCGCAGCTGCTGCAATAGCAGCCTCGACTGCATTTCCGCCCTCCTGAAGCACCTTGATTCCTGCTTGCGATGCTAAATAATGGGGTGTCGTTACCATCGCATTTGGTGCCATTGTTGTAGCACGATAGGTAAAACGGCCGTTTTGATTCATTCTATCCCCCCTCTTCCTAGAATAAAGGATGTCATATGTATTCCTCGTTATGTTCATATTAAACTTTTAAAAATAGCAAAACAAATATTATGTTTAATAGTTATTTTACAATTATTACCATAAATTTACGTTTTTTGAATATTACTAATTATTTCCTAGAAAATTTTTTCTAATAATTCAATCTAATTAGTTCGAAAGCATTAAGAAAGATTGAGGATGGATAGCAACTAAAAAGGACTAACCTATTGTTAGTCCCAAAGTATGAGTATTGGTCAGCCTAATCGGAATACAATCCCATGACCGCCTTTTGGATATTCCCATTGAATATTTTGGTGCGGGCAGCCGATACGGCAGCTACCACATTCATGACAGCCTTCGTAACCGACATGCATTCGGATGTCTTCCCATTTATAGATTTCAGCTGGACAAAAGATTGTACAAATTTTATCTGGACATTGAGTGAGGCAAATATCAGTATCTTTCACATGAAGATGTGATTTTGTATCGGCATTAAAGCGAACGAGGTATTGCTTTTCTTCGATAGACTGATAGTTTTTCTGTTCACCCATTATTTAATCACCTTCCAGGCTTTATACATATCGCGTGCCAATTTCATTTTCTCCTTTGGTGAGCCAAGGTTACTCCAAATATTCTTTTGCTTCTGCCATTTGGATGTACCGTCAACCGTAAACATTTGACTGAAAGCTTTATTTGCCATTGGAATATACTGCTCAAAATATTGCGGGAATTTATCAAAATGATGGGTTGAATCTTTATATTTCTTCATATCCTGTCCGACAAATCCATTCAATAAGTTAACTCGGTAGCTGTCAAGCATTCCTTCAGAAAAGTCTTCTGCTTCCATTGCCGTAAGAATCGTTTCCGCCGCAAGTTTTCCTGATGTCATGGCTAAATTGGACCCCTCGCGATGGATCGCATTGACTAATTGAGACGCATCTCCAATCACAATCACTCCGTCCCCGACTATTTTCCCCATCGATTTATAGCCGCCCTCAGGAATCAAATGCGCTAAATATTCCTGTGGTTCGCCGCCTTGAATATACGGACGAATCATCGGGTGCTTTTTAACATATTCCAGCAATTCATACGGCTTCAGTTTATGCTTAATTAAGCCTGAAAGCAGTGTACCAACCCCGATATTAATCGATTCTTTATTGGTATAAACAAATCCTGTACCGAGGATTCCTTTTGTGGCATCCCCAAACAGTTCAATCGTACAGCCCTGATTTTCTTCCAAATTAAAACGGTCTTCAATGATTTTTTTATCAAGCTTAATGACTTCCATCGTCGCTAGGGCTACTTCGTCTGGTCTGTATTCCTTATGGAAGCCCAGCTTCTGTGCCAAAAGGGAGTTTACGCCGTCAGCTAACACAACTACATCTGCATAAACATCACCTCCAGGTCTGTCTGTACGTACCCCGACAACCTTTCCATTTTCCACAATACACTCTAATACGACGGTCTCATTTATCAGAATGGCACCCTGCTCTACCGCCTTATCGGCAAACCATTGATCAAACTTTGCTCTTAACACAGTAAAATTATTGTAAGGCTCCTGACCCCACTCCAATCCTTTATACCCGACAGTTATCGCGGATTCCTTATCCATCATCATAAATCTTTGTTCAACAATAGGGCGTTCAAGCGGTGCCTCTTTATAGAACTCCGGGATAATATCCTCCATCATTTTCCGATAAAGAACACCACCCATGACGTTTTTTGAACCCGGATATTCTCCTCTTTCTATAAGTAATACATTTGCACCCCCTTTTGCTAACTCAAATGCACACGAAATCCCAGCAGGTCCTGCTCCAACGACTATACAATCAAACTTCTCTGGCATGTGTCAGCCCCTCTTTTCTTATAGCCGTTTTAAACTGTTCAATTAATAACGGCACAATTTCAAACGCATCTCCAACAATTCCATAATGACAAGTATTAAAGATTGGAGCCTCACTGTCTTTATTGATTGCAATGATTAAACTAGAATTCTTCATTCCAACAATATGTTGAATCGCACCTGAAATCCCGATAGCAAAATATATTTTCGGAGTTACAGTTACTCCTGTCTGCCCGACTTGGTGAGGATGCTCAATCCACCCAGCTTCCACGACATCCCGGCTTGCACCTACTGCCCCGCCAAGAACATCTGCTAGCTCATGTACAATTTGAAAGCCTTCACTGCTGCCTAATCCTTTCCCACCTGCAACAATGATGTCAGCTTCATCAATACGAACCTTTTTAGTTGTTGCTTCAACTATCTGCAATACCTTTGTCCGAATATCATCTTCCCTTAATGAAATCTCTTCTTCTATAATGGTTCCCTTTCTCCCCGGCTGCGGATCAAGTGCTTTCATGACCTTAGCCCGAACGGTAGCCATTTGCGGACGATACTTTTTACATAAAATGGTAGCCATAATATTACCGCCAAAGGCCGGTCTGCTTGCAAGTAATAACCCTGTTTCCTCATCTACATCGAGTTCAGTTGTATCAGCGGTCAAACCGGTTGGTAAATCTGTTGCGACCGCACTAGCTAAGTCCTTTCCAGTTGAGGTTGCACCAAATAGGATAATTTCAGGTTTGTATTTATTGGTACACTCGAGTAATGCCTTCATATAGGATTCTGTTCGATAATGCTTAAAAATCGGCTGATCATAGACATATGCTGTATCTGCACCATATTCAAAAATAGTGCTGGCCAATGACCTTACGTTTTCACCTATGATAATACCGGCCAACTCCACACCGCGTTTATCGGCAAGTTTTCGTCCGGCACCCAAGAGTTCAAGTGAAACCTGGGAAATAACTCCATCCTTTTCTTCTATAAAAACCCAGACACCGTTATAATCTTTAAAATCCATGATCATCCCTCCTTCATACTAAATAATTCTTTCTTCTCAAGCAGGATCGAAAGCAATTCCTCCACCTGTTTCTGTGGAATACCGTCAATAACAGTTCCTCCTTCCGGTTTAGCTGGTGCCCATACTTTGGAAACAATCGTTGGCGATCCCTTCAAACCAAGCTGTTTGATATCTACATCCTCCAAATCATCAACAGACCAGATATGCGGTTGGTATTTTGCTGCCTTCAGCATGTTTTGGAATGAAGAATACGGCACCTCATTGATTGTTTTTTCCACTGAAAATAAACATGGTAAAGTAGATTGAACTACTTCATAACCGTCCTCAAGCTTTCGGTGGATAATTGCATATCCCTCATCCTTATTAATTTCGACCACTTTATTTACAGAGGTTAACGGCGGTATATCAAGCCTGCGGGCAATTCCTGGACCAACTTGTCCCGTGTCACCATCAATTGACATTTTCCCGCAGATTACAAGATCAATAGGCTTCACCTTTGAAATTTTCTCCAATGCCTTCGTTAGTGCGTAGCTTGTTGCTAATGTATCCGCACCGGCAAACCGACGATCCGTGATTAAATACCCTTCGTCAGCACCAATTTCTATACATTTTTTAATTGCTTTCACTGCGGGCGGCGGTCCCATAGAGACAACGGAAACTGTTCCACCATATCTTTCTCTAATGCGGACAGCTTCCTCTACTGCATGTGCATCATATGGATTTAATATGGCGGGTGCAGTCCTCCGATCCATTGTATTTGTTTTCGGGTTCATTTTAATGATTTTCGTGTCAGGTACCTGCTTGATACAAGCAACAATATGTAGCATGTTACCCCCTCCATCTCGTCAATAGCTTTCTGTTCCCATTCGTTAGTTAGAAACAGGTAAAGCCTGTTTACATTTACTTTATTAATGAACACCCATTTACATTCGGAATTTTTAGATATTTTTTATTTATCGATATTAAATTAAGAGAATTCCTTTTAAATTTAAGCAGGTATCCTTTTCCATCTTATTCACGAAAGCTGATATAATAAAAATATAACTATTATAATAGCTATTCTTTTGAACGGACTTTATTAAAGGAAGTGTAGAATTTGTTAAAGGAACTATTTATCAAAAATGATTTTCAAAGAAATTGGATGAATCAGCTCCACCAGCAGGAAATGGTATTTAAGAGTCGATCAATAGAAACGGATGAAAAAGCAAAATTTCCAAAGGAAAATATTCAAGCACTGATTGATATGGGATTTACTAAATTGCCTTTGCCAAAGGAGTACGGTGGCGAAAACATTTCCATAACTGACCTCGTATTGCTGCAGGAAACCGTTGCTAGCTTTGACGGTGCAACAGGATTAGCAATCGGCTGGCATCAAAGTGTTGTTGGTGAGCTGTACGAGAAAAAGCTTTGGAAGGAAGAAAAGCTCACCTCTTTTGCAAAGGAAGTATGCTCTGGAGCGTTGGTAAACAGAGCAGCAAGTGAAGCGCAAACTGGCAGCCCTACGAGAGGCGGCCGTCCGGGTACGCGTGCAGTGAAGAAAGATGGAAAGTGGGTTATTACTGGACGAAAAATCTTCACAACCATGTCACCTGTCCTCACCCATTTCCTCGTAACAGCATGGATTGAAGAGAAAGAGGGGATGGGAATTTTCTTAATTGAACGAGAGGCTGTCGGACTTTCCATCGAGGAAACCTGGGAAGTAATGTCCATGAGGGGAACTGAAAGTCATGACCTTGTTCTTAATCATGTTGAGGTTACTGAGGATCACTTTGTAGAGTATTATCAAGCACCAAGAGCAAACAATGTGAATGCTTGGCTTCTCCATATCCCTGCATGCTACTTAGGAATTGCCCAAGCTGCCCGTGACTATGCTGTGAAATTTGCATCTGAATACTCTCCAAACAGTATACATGGAACGATAGGTCAATTACCCAATGTCCAAAGTTTAATCGGACAAATAGATCTGGAATTAATGAAAGCAAGACACTTCTTGTATAGTGTAGCTCAAATCTATGATGACGAAGCGCGTCGTCCTTTCATTACAAATGAACTAGGAGCAGCAAAGCATATTGTCACAAACTCAAGCATTAACATCGTGGATCAGGCAATGAGAATCGTAGGTGCTAAAAGTCTCCACCTTTCAAACCCGCTTCAACGCTATTATCGTGATGTAAGAGCAGGACTTCATAATCCTCCAATGGATGATATGACGATAACAAAAATCGCACAAACTGCCCTGAAAGAAATGGAAAACAACTAAACCAAGGTAGAAGTATGCTAAAAGAAACAAAATTTTTTTGATTAAAAATATATTGACTTATCTATTTTTATTTGATAAATTATTTTCAAATAATAAATCGATGACGAGAAAGAGTAAGATTGGATTGCTGTTCTACAGAGAGTCGACATTTGGTGTAAGTCGATGTTCAGTGCCATTCCGAAAATCATCTCTGAGATGCAAAGCTGAAATCAGTAGGCTTTGACGGAATTTCCGCCGTTACAATGGAACACGTATGATTGTACGTTGACTAAGTGCCGTATGCTTTTTAAGCATCGGAATTAGGGTGGTATCGCGAGCACAAACTCGTCCCTTTTTATAGGGACGAGTTTTTTTATTTTTCTAAACTACTAAAAGGAGAGATTTTTGATGAAAAAGTTTGATAACATGTTTATCGGTCTTATGTTATTTTCAATGTTTTTTGGAGCTGGAAACCTCATCTTCCCACCCTTTCTAGGTGCCCTTTCCGGATCTTCTTTTTGGGTGGCTATGACAGGTTTTATTCTCACAGCAGTCGGACTTCCACTTTTAGTACTTCTTGCTATCTCTTTAGTAAAAGGTGGAATTCAAACAATCTGTGATAGAGTACACCCTGTTTTCAGTACTATTTTTATGGTTATCGTTTATTTATCAATCGGGCCTTTCCTTGCCATTCCTCGGAATGCAAATGTCGCGTTTGAAATGGGAGTAATTCCATTTGTCAGCACTTCATGGAATCATACACTAGTCTTATTTTTATTCTCAATTGTGTTCTTTTTACTTGTCTATTTTGTAAGTTTAAATCCTGGAAAAATGGAGAAATTTATGGGTCGTTGGATTACACCGGCACTGTTACTTTCGATTGTTGTTCTTTGTGTGGCAGGCTTCATCCATCTTGATGGTACTTTCCAAGCCCCTGCAGGCGGATACGAAAAAGGAGCATTTTTTAAAGGCTTTTTAGAGGGCTATAATACAATGGATGCACTTGCATCGCTTGCCTTTGGGATTGTTATTCTAACAGCTATTCAACAAAGAGGTGTCAGCGATGAAAAGCAGCTGACAAACTATACGTTAAAAGCAGCCCTTATTGCTGGGGGATTACTTGCTGCAGTTTATGTCTCAATTGGAATGGTCGGCGCTAAAATGGCTGCTACAGGATCATATGAAAACGGCACTGAAATCCTTTCAGCAGCAGCATTTCTTTTATTTGGAAAAGGTGGTTCCGTCTTACTTGGCCTTATTTTTACATTAGCTTGCTTTACAACGATTGTCGGACTAACAACGGCATGTGGACAATACTTTTCAAAGCTTATTCCAAAAGCTAGTTATAAAACAGTTATGACCATTGTTACGTTAGTAGGATTCACGCTTTCAAATCTTGGCTTAAATCAAATATTAAAAGTATCTGTTCCGTTCCTTGTATCTGCATATCCATTAACAATCGTCCTTATTTCATTAACTTTCTTTAATCGTTACTTTAAAAATACGCGAATGGTATACAGCAGCGCTATGTTATTTACAGGTATCTTCGCAGTCATTGGCGGATTAAATGCATTCGGTTTAGAGCTTGGTCCAGTTCAAACTCTACGTGATCTGCTTCCATTTTCATCAGTTGGTTTAGAATGGATCCTTCCAGCTGTTGCAGGAACTCTGATCGGTGTTCTTTTAAGTCAGCTTAAGAAACCGAAAGCCTCATCTACTTCTGAAGGACTTGATATAAAAGCATCAAAAATGACCATGGTCAAATAATAATTGCATGTTCTCAAACTCTTTTGTAACATTCTACAAATATAAATACAAATATTTCGAATAAACAATTAAATGCCCGACCTATTAGGTAATCATAAATCCTGGTCGGGCAATTATGTTGATAACTCACATTATTGCGCAAGAACGTAATCAGGATAATCCGTTGCGATTGCATCAATATTATGACCTAAGAGAAATTCCGCAGTCTCAGGGCTTCTGACTGTCCATGACAGCACCTTCATCCCCTCTGATTTTGCGGTTAGAACCAATTCCTCAGTCAATAGATCAATGCTTGGATTGTAATAGTCAGCATAAGCAGAAAAGTCTTTTATGGACTGCTTAGTCGCGTTTTCTTGCCTTGAGATTAGTACACCGATTGGAATATGCGGTAAAAGCTGCTTCATTTTTCTCATTGATTTAAAATTAAAAGATTGAATGATGATGCTTTCACTTTCGTTTTTATCAAGATTGTACTTTTTTAATTTTTTTACAACTTCTTCCTCAATACCAGGATAGAGCTCCGGTGCTTTTAATTCTATTAAGATACCAATTTTCCCTTTATATCGGGCAAGCACTTCTTCAAATAAAGGGATTCTCTCTCCAGAAAAATGCTCCCCTTTCCAGCCACCCGCGTCTAAATGCTGTAATTCATCGAAGGTTAGGTCCTTGACTGCCCCTGCTCCATTTGTTGTACGATTGACTGTTGTATCATGAATAATGACTAATTTGCCGTCTTTACTTCTTTGAACATCCATTTCAATATAATCTGCTTTCATTTCAACGGCTTTGTCAAAGGCTATAATCGTGTTTTCTGGTGCATAACCAGATGCTCCCCGATGGGCAATAGTGAATATTTTTCGTACTTCTCCTGCTGATTTTGGCACAAACACAACCTGAAGCAGACAGAAAAACAAAGTAAAAGCCAACATAGGTCCAAATATTGTGTGTTTCATCAAGGCTGTTCAACTCCAATTTGGATGGTGTCTTACTTAATGTTATTGGAAAGCGATCAATATTATATGTAAATAGAATGTGAGTTTCATGAAAAGACTGTAAAATTAATACATATGGATTTAATGAATATTAAGTAACTGTTTATAGTTTAAGAGGAGGCAAAAAAAGAGCTTCCACAAAATAATGAAAGCCCTCACTAAAAATACTATTTACTATTAAGATTAATTTCTATAACCACTTTATTTTTCAAAAAATTAATAATAATAATCTTCTAAAGGAATATCATAATAGGCATCCGTTCCATAAAGCTCTTCCTCATATCCATAAAAGTAATCCTCTGGAATAAGCCCGTACTTTTCCCCAAGCGTTAAAAGATTTGTACCAACGGCTTCACTTATTTCAAGCATTTGTTCATCGGAAATTTGAACTACATTTACCCCTTCAGCAGAATTCGTGTCAAAGCTTGGGATGTTTACTTTTTCCTTTAGCTTCGTTTTTGAATCAAGGTTTAACGTAAGTGTGCCTGAATCATAATCATCTTCCATGTTAACCTTAATCTTGAACTTTTCATTTTGATAGTTTTCCTTTAGGCTAAGATCACTTACTTGTTTGATTTCACCCGTTAATATATTTGGCCCATCATAGAAGCTGTCCCCGTTAAAGGCAAGTGAAAACTCACGATTAATATCCTGTTTGCTTCCTGCTTCCCCTTTAAAACTACTTGTCAATGTGAACGAAATATCTTCTTTTTCACCGAATTCTTCCAACATCGCAGATGCCTTAAGTTTCTCAGTTCGTGTTTCTTCTCCATTCTTGATATCATTGCTAATTTGGAAAACCAGGCTTGAATCCTTGTCAGATTTAGGAACCATAGTCAGCTTCCATTCATTAAATTTCTGATTATCACCGTAAGGAACATGCTTACTTGCTAACTCAGCATTTACCTGCTGACCGTCAATACTTATCGCTGCTTGTACTTTTCGATCAATAATGATTTCATTCTTATCAATTAATAGGGTTGATGTAATACCTTTCGGATAGTCGATTGATTTCATTTCATCTTTTACATCTTTAAGACCGTCAACCATTTCCTCAATCATTACATTCTTTTCAGGAATTTCAACATCTGAATCCTCTAAAGCAGCAGCTTTCGCAACTTTATCAATTCTAGTTGCTATCATATTATGAAGCTCTTTGTCTTCGATAATATGATCCATGAATTTATTTAATAATGCCTTTGTTTCAGCTTCTGAAAGGGATAAAGTAACCTCTCTGAGCTTCATGTTTTCTCCTTCATACTCATATTTCATTCCATTTTGAACATCGAAATACTCATCCTTTAATTCTGCTAAAAGAAAATCACTATACCGTTTTTTCAAGTATTCCTTCTCTTTATCCGTTATTTTCAAGTCCTGAAGGTCAAGCTCTGACATCTCTAATGTTTCCGGACCTTCATAATAAGGATCGATCATGCGCATGAATTCTCCATATTCATCAAAGTTTAAATAAAAGAACTTTTCATATAGTAACGGAACCTTGATTCCCATTTGTTCTTTAGATTGGAACATTTCAAGATCAATTGCTTTTTCTTTTTCCACATTTAAGGCTAATGAATAATGACCCTCTTTATGAACTGGATCTTGGACTGTATTAGCTGAAATGGTAGTTGCTTTCAACAATTCACGTACCATTTCAAAATCTTGATCACCCTTTAGAGAATCCAGCTCGATATCACCGCTTACTACAAGTTCTGAATTAGACGGTGTTTCAAGTAGTTTTTCTTGAAATTCGATTGCATCCCCATATTGAGTATCCCACTCCTTCTGTGCTTCCTGATAGGATTTATATTCAGAAAGCAAATAGATTTCTTTCGCAGACTTTTTGAGCAATAGAGCAGCTGCCCCCGACGCACCGATGAGTAAAATAATGAGTGCTATAATTATTGCTTTTTTTGGTAAAAACCCTTTTTTGCTTTTCATTTCGGCATGTTGGTTACGCGTTTCCGCCTCTATTGCCGCACTCGTTTGGTTCTTAGATAGTTGTTCCTCTTGATGGACTGACGTGCCACAGGATGAACATAATTTGGCCTCCTCTCCTAATGGCTTGCCGCATGACTGACATGTTTTCATTCTTTCTCCCTCTTTCCCCTTCAAATGAACTAATATCACAAACAAACAGACCCTATTCATGATATACAACTTTCAATATCAATTCTATATTTTCGCTAAATTTGGACATTTATCTCCAATTTATTACCAAAAATTTGAATAGATAATAGGTCTGATGTCTAAGATAAATAACCTAATTTATACCAAATATACCAGGTATAATTTAAAAAAGCTGTTATAAGTTAGTTACCTTCTTATAAACAGCTTTTCTTACTATTATTCGATTGTATTTAATAACTCTTTTAGGGCTTTTAGTTCCTGATCAGATAATGTGACACCTTTTCCCATTTTGCTGTGATCTGGTGCCCAATCACGCAAATCATATTTAGGTTCTTTTCCATTCCAACTGATTAAATTCAATTCCTTATTCCAGCCCTTCGGTGAGGTTGAGATTGCTCCTATTGTTTTCATTATTTCAAATTTGATTTCAGCCATTTTTCTGTCCACCTCCTATACTTTTCGGTTATTCTAACATAGATTACTATTATTATTCACAGTTAAAAAGGATACAAAACCATTTGATTTTGTATCCTTTTTATTCGAAATTTATTTAATTCTTGAATCAGCTACCATTTAACTAGATAGTTTTAACAGATCTGCTGCTTGATTTTCGGTAAGATCATCGACTAATATCATTTCACTAATCAAGAATCGCTGCACATCATGAAGCATCTTTTTTTCACTTACATTTAGTGCTTTTTCTTTATTTCGTAGTAAGAGATCATGCACAACTTCAATAGAATCTCGCATATCCCCTGTCTTAATTTTTTCCGTATTTAATTTAAATCGTTCTTTCCAAGGCAGGGCATCTTGATCCTCTGAATGATGGAAGTCTAATAATATTTCTTCCATCTCACGCTGATTTACAATAGAACGGACACCACATTTTTTTAGTGAATTAACGGGGATCATAATTTCCATCTTACAAATCGGAATATTGATCACACAATATTCCTGCATCTTACCTAATACTATTTTCTCTTCAATCGCTTGAATAATACCTGCACCATGATTTGGATAAAAGACCTTTTCACCAATTTGATACAAATTAGCACCCCCATATATGTTCAATATATATGGTATCACGCATCAATAGAATATACAAATTTTTAATATAACACACAAAATATTTATTTGTCAATATAAAATTTAAATCACATTATTGTAAAAAAACACTTTCAGTTTCCAAGCCTATTTCTTCCATGTTTAAAAATATAATTGGGTACTCAACCATATTAATATCTATCTATTAGAAAAATTATATATAATTAATGATAGACACATCTTTGGAGGTGAACGAGTATGAAAGGTTTAGCCGTATTTTGCGGATCAAGAAATGGTGCATCTGATGTTTATATTAATGAAGCAAGAAAACTTGGAAAAGAATTAGCAAATCGAAATACGACGCTGATATACGGCGGATCCAGCGCGGGTATTATGGGTGCTGTGGCGGATTCTGTTTTAGAAGCTGGAGGAAGAGTCATTGGTGTTATGCCTCAATTCCTTGATAGCCGGGAAAGATCCCATAAAAACTTAACAGAGCTTATTATTGTAGAATCGATGCATGAAAGAAAAGCAAAAATGAGTGAATTAGCAGATGGTTTTATCGCTCTTCCTGGCGGACCAGGAACCTTAGAAGAATTCTTCGAAATATTTACGTGGGCACAGGTTGGCCTCCATAAAAAACCAATAGGTCTTCTTAATATAAATCATTACTTCGATCCAATTGTAGCTTTATTTAATCATATGGCTGATGAACATTTCATGGATGAAAAACATCGATCGTTGGCGTTGGTCGATGAGGATGCCAGAGGTTTACTTGATCAGTTTCTACATTATCAATCTGCTATACTATAGAAAAAAAGCACTTGAAATTGCTCAAAATACCAATGAGCATTATCAAGTGCTTTTCTTTTTCATACCCGTAATAATGTGAAATCCATATTTTGTTTTAACTTAACTAAGGTAATGATTAGATTCGGATTCAAGGTGAAGGTACTCCTTTTACTCCTTTCGAATCAACAAGTGGACAATCAACATTGCTCTCTAACCTAGCGCTTAACTTAAAATTCAGCAGGTTGTTTAAATCCCCACTGAATATTGATAAATGCTGTCTTGTTTTTATATTAATGAAGAAACTAGGAAATTTATTCTTTTCTTGTTTAGGACTCTTCCCTCATACATGACATTAAGTCAATTCCTAAGGATTTCCCTAACAGCTTCCTCATATTTCTCTATTTTTCATCTAGGGCTCCTATCATTTTTTGAATATCGGAAAATACTTGCTTATTTAATGTATTTCTAGGAAAATATCATAATAGAGTGACTATTTAAATAAGGGAGTATTGACAGTGAAAGGAAAATTCATCGTTTGCAATATTATTGCAGTTTTATTACTAACAGCCTGTGCTAGTAATGATCAAGGTTCCGGTCAAAAGGAAAAACATGAAAATCATACTGAAACGGTTTTGGGAGATATTCGAGAAGAAACCAGTAGTATAAAGGTAATTCCGGAATTCCTCCAGGGTAAGCCTGAAGATATGAAATTAGTATACATGGCGGCAGCACAGAATAAAGAATTATTAGAGCAAATTCCATGCTATTGTGGATGCGGTGATTCAGTGCATCATAAAAATAGCTATAACTGCTTTGTTCATGAGAACAAGGAGGTTGGTACGGTTGTTTGGGACGATCATGGAACAAAGTGCGGTGTTTGTCTGGAAATAGCCGCACAATCTGTAGTGGATTATCAAAATGGTAAGACGATAAAAGAAATCCGAGCAAAAATCGATGACACCTATAAAGAAGGGTATGCTGAGCCAACTCCTACTCCAGAGATTTAATCATAAAAAAGCACAATTCAATCGAATTGTGCTTTTTTTATCATCCTAAGTCTCTTAAATACTGGATATAATCAGTTGAAGTTCCATTATTACCACATTCTCTGATCATCGAAGCGATATTTCCTCTATGATAGGTTCCATGGTTTGCAAGATGATGCATAATTTCATCAATATGATTCCTAAACGTTGTTCCTTTTGTATTTTGATATACAACCTCAGATAGCTTATCATAATGATGGTTGATACTATCAATCATGACAGAATGAAGATCGGTAAAAGCCTTCTTCGCTTGGTCAATATCTTGAAATGACGTTATGCTATCATCTACCGCTAAATCCGGGATACATCTTTTTATCCAAATTCGCTGACCTCTAAAAATATGATAAAATGTTTCTGCTATTGATGGAAATACACAATTCATCTGTTTATGAAAAATATCCTCTCCTATGCCTTCTACATGCCCTAAAAGTTTCATATTCGCCCAATAGTCATATTGAAGCATATGAATACCGTGTTCTTTCAAAATAATCCCTCCAAATTATTTTTACTATTACAAAAATAATACCATTCATTATAACGAAGCTTTCTTTATCTTGAAAGAAAAATATTCGTAAGTCTTATGAACCAGCCGCTAATTTAAGATTTTCAGTATGTGAGTTTGCCTGTTTCGCATAGAGCTCCTTATAATATCCATTTCGTTTTAATAGGCTTTGGTGGTTGCCATACTCTACAATTTCTCCATTTTTTACTACAAAAATGGTATCAGCGTCCACAATCGTTGATAATCGATGTGCAATCATAATAATCGTTTTATCATGTTGGAATTGGCTAATAGATTCTTGCACCAGCTTTTCGCTCTCATTATCAAGTGCGCTTGTAGCCTCATCTAATATGATAATTGAAGGGTCCTTTAAAAAGACGCGAGCAAGAGCCAAACGCTGCTTTTGTCCGCCGGATAACTTCATTCCCCTTTCGCCTATTTCCGTAGCGTAGCCTTTCGGTAAAGCAGAAATATACTCATGTGCAAAGGCTTTTTGCGCAGCCGCAATGATTTCCTCTTTTGTTGCATCCAGCTTTGCCATTTTTATATTTTCTTCAATTGAAGTACTGTACAAAAAGTTATCCTGAGTAACAATTCCCATACTATTCCGCAAACTGGAGATTGAGTAATTTTTGATATTCACATCATCGATTAATACTTCACCATTTGTTACATCATACATTCTTAATAGAAGCTGTAAAATAGTACTCTTTCCACCCCCGCTCTCACCAACAAATGCATATGTTTTCCCTTTTTCCATTTTCAATGAAGTATTTTTTATGATTGTTTGTTTTCCATCATAGGAAAACGATACATCTCTAAACTGAATGGAATGACTAAATTCCGTTAACTCAACAGGATTCGTTAGTTCTTTAATAGTTGCTTGGGTATGAAAGAATTCAAATATCCGTTGTAACGCAACACTGCCCTCCGTAATAGCAGGATAAGCATTCACTAATGCCGCAACAGGACTTCTCATTTTATCAACATAGGCAAAAAAGGCAATTAAACTACCTAGTGTTAAACTTCCATCGATCACAAAAAGACTAGCAGTAATTGCAACAACAAAGGGAGTCAAGTCACTTAACACATTAACTGAAGATAGCATCACTGCATTTACTTTGGCATGCTTATCTGTTAACGTGTCAAAATGAACTAAATGATGGTCCAACTGTTCCCTGTCACGTTTTTCAGAAGAAAATAATTTAGATAGAAAAGCACCTTGAATTTTCTCAAATACAAACCCGCTCATCACGGACCTGTAACGCATGACATCACGAGTTGATTTCTTTAATCTCTTTGAGAGGATATGGGCAAGGAAAAACTGAATACTAACCAGTACGACAGACAGGATTGCTAATCTACTATTCATTGAAAACATAACAAACATAATAAAAAATAGTGAAATCATTTCAATCCAGATATTCCCAAACATAGCCGTTAAATACCCTTTGACCTTTTCAATATCATCGAAAAAGCGTGTTCCTATTTCTCCACTTTTATTGTCAATAAAATACTTTGCATCCAGTTTGTGGACTTTACTAAATGCATCCTTTCGAAGCTTTTTCATAATATTGTTATTAGCCTTATGAATACAATATTGCCTTACATACTCCATCGGTGTTCTTATGAAAAGAAAGACAATCAGCATTCCGATCGCGATAGTCAAGAGCTGTTCAAGGATCTCTGAATGTGAAAGTGAATCATTTTGAAGTAAATCATCAAAGATGTATTTTAAAATTAAGGGGACAAAAAGTGGAATAAGAAAACGAAAGATACTTCCTAAAAAACCAGTCAAATAATATTTTCCTTCCCGTTTTACATAAGGTAAAAACAATTTAAATTGATTCAAGGTAAAAACCCCTTCCGTAACTATTGGATGATATTATTCTACGGTATTCTTCCCCAGTAGAATCCGCAACTTTGCGTATGAAAACCGCATAGTTATCGAATAAAATCCCACATAAATAGAGGCTTCCCGCAAGCTTTCTGCGGATTACCATAATAAAAAACCCATCAATCAAGATGAGTTTTTCGACAGGTTTGCTATATGCTTTACCAAATATTCCGCATCTTCTCCTACCCCTAACAGAAGTGCAGACCCCCTGCGGTACTGCCAAGGCAATCCTAAAAAGTAAAGGCCTTTAATATCGGTCATTCCTCTAATATGTTTTACTTTGCCGTCAGGATCTAATAACCCCGGTACGTCAATCCATGAATAATCTAACGTATATCCGGTTGCCCAAATAACATTTTGAACCTTTATTGTAGACTGGTCGGCAAATTGGACTTCATCCTTTTTAATGGTAGTGGTTCTGTTTTTTAGTTTTATCGAATTGTCTTTTATTCTCGCTCTTAGTTCATAGCCGAATATCAGGTCAGGCTGCCCTTGAACTTTTTTCCCAATAAATGAATCATGGTTTGCTTGTAAAATCCCTAATTTTTCGCACCACCAAAAGAAACTTTTCTTTCCAATGGATAATGGAAGAAAGCGAAGTTTATGACCGACTGATAAGTAAATTTCACGGTCTTGGGACAATTCCACTGCTATTTGTGCTCCTGAATTCCCGCCGCCAACTACTAGTACTGGACCATCGTTAAGCTGGGACTTGTTTTTATATTGGGAAGAATGTAATTGAACAACATGCTCTGGGAGTTCTTTTGCATAGGCTGGAATTTTTGGGGTATGAAAAGGGCCTGTTGCAATAACGATTTTTTTTGTTTTTATCACTACTCCCGCATTCGTTGAAATGAAAAATAAATGATTCTCCTTGTGAATTATTTCCACATGACATTTTGATTGTATCGGTAAATCAAAAGTTCGAGCATACTTTTCCAGATAGTCTGCAATTTCATCCTTTGTTGGAAATCCTGCTGGATCGCCTTTTAACGCCAATCCTGGCAATGAACTGTATGCTCTAGGTGTAAATAAAATCAGTGAGTCATACCTATTCCTCCAAACATCCCCAACTGCATTTTGATTATCGAGGATGATAAAAGATAAGCCTGTTTGCTTTAAGAAATATCCCATCGATAATCCGGCTTGACCCGCACCAATAATAACGACATCATATATCATCGTAATCACACTCTCTTCTATTCTCAAATAAATTAATGCTGATAGTAAACTTAGATTAAATACTTCTCAATGCGTCAATCGGATTCAGCTTGGAAGCCTTTCTCGCAGGTGCAATTCCAAACAGAATACCAACTGCCGCTGAGAATCCCAGGGCCAGCAGTACGGTCGAGGCCGAAAGGGCAAATGTTGTTCCGATCAGCAGACATACGATATAGGCTACTAGTACTCCGAGCATTAATCCAATCAAACCACCAAAAAGGGAGAGAAACACCGCTTCAATTAAAAATTGCTGCTGGATTCTTTTGGGTTCAGCTCCTAAAGCCTTTCTTAAGCCGATTTCTGCTGTTCTTTCTGTTACAGATACAAGCATCATATTCATGATGCCAATGCCACCAACAATAAGAGAAATTGAGGCAATCCCACCGAGCATAAGGGATAGCATATTAGTCATCTTCTTGATAGAAACGAGCATATCCTGCATATTCATCACAGTAAAACCATCTTTTTTATCATTAAATGCTTCATTTAATACCGATTCGATCTCTCTCGTTACTTTCTCTGATTCGTTTGAGTTTTCCATGTATACATCAACACTTGATATATATCCCTTTCCTAGTAAACTCATTGAAGTGGTATATGGAACGATAACAGTCTCGTTTGTAGAGGAACTTGAAAAAGAACTTGATTCTTGTAAAATACCAATAACAGTGTAAGTTGTTCCGCCAACGATCAGCTTTTGACCAATAGGATTTTCTCCATAGAACAAATCTCTTGTAATATCTGATCCAATCAAACAAACTTGATTGTTATGATTGATATCTAATCTATTTATACCTCTTCCGGACTCTACCAGATCCTTTGTTCTTGAAAAATACTCCTCATTTTTACCTTGAACGGTCACATTTGTTTTTTCAACACCTGAGCTGACGATTGTTGTTTTACCTGAGGTTGTTGGCGAAACACCAGCAACATTTTCAATCTCATCCAGATTTTTGAATGTCACTTTCAAAAAGTCCTTGCTTGAACGGGGTTCCCATCGCTTGAACTGTTATTTTATCTGCACCGAAGGAAGCGAACTCATTTGTCATCTCATTTGTTGAACTTTTAACAATGGTAATTAGTGCAATGATCGAACTTACACCTATTACAATCCCAAGAATCGTAAGGGCAGAGCGCATTTTGTTGTGGATCACATTCATCCAGGCCATCTTTACATTTTCTTTAAACATCATACACACTCCTCGCTAAGCTGACCATCCAAAATATGAACAATCCTGCTTGCATGCGTAGCAATCTCTTTATCATGTGTAATCATAATGATTGTTTTTCCTTCATCATGGAGCTCTTGAAAAAGCTCCATGATCTGTTGACCCGTTTTTTGATCTAGCGCCCCAGTCGGTTCATCTGCCAGTAAGATGGTCGGCTCTGTTACCAATGCTCTGGCAATGGCCACTCTTTGCTGCTGCCCACCTGAGAGCTGATTAGGCCGATTTTGTAATTTATCAGCAAGACCTACCTTTTGAAGCATTTCCACAGCACGCTCTTTACGTACTTTCTCCGGGAATCCTCTGTAGACAAGAGGAAGCTCTACATTTTGCCATGCATTCAATCGCGGAAGTAATTGAAACTGCTGAAACACAAATCCAATCTCTTTATTTCGAATAGAAGCCAACTTCGATTCATCTAATGTATTTACCTGCTGGTTTGAAAGGATATACTGACCGCTAATCGGGGAATCCAAACATCCAACAATATTCATGAGTGTCGTTTTACCTGATCCAGATGGTCCTAGAACGGCTACAAAATCTCCATTATTCACTGTTAGATTGATATGATCTAATACTGTTTGTTCTTCTTCACCCATGTGAAAGTTCTTTGTTATTTGATCCATTATAAGAATTGGTCTGTTCATTATTGATTACCTCCCCCGTGCATCATAGCAGCAGCTTCACTATTACTCTTCGAGGTTGTATTCGGGACCAAAACTACTTCTCCTATACGAATTCCGCTCTTAATTTCAATGGTCATCTCATCATGAATTCCGATTTCCACATATTGTTTTGTTGGTTCACCTGTTTCAGAGAGCTTTAAAATATATGGTTTGTATTTACTATCAAACTGAATGGCTTTCATTGATACAGTCGTAGAGTCAACCGCTTTTTGCTTTATAATCTTCACTTCTGCACTCATTCCAAGTCGTATAGCGGGATCTTCCTCGAAATCAATCATAGATGTAAAGTATGAAATTCCGTTTTCGTTTATCGCTTCCTTTGAAATCGATTGAACGGTACCTTTCATGTTCTTATCCAGAGCGTTTAATCGAACATCTACCTTTTGACCAACCGTAACGTATTTTAGGTCATATTCATCAACTTTTACTTTAATCAGTAAATGGCTGTAATCTACAATATCCAATAGCTGGGATCCTTTTAAAGCATGGGAATTATTTTTAGTGAAGACATTAGTCACCTCTCCATCGATTTCAGCTTTTATTTCCTCTCCTTCTGCATTCCTCAGCAATACATCCCCGGTCTTTACCAAATCCCCTTCATTCACTATAACCTCTTCAATATGCATTTCCTTCTGACTGATTACATTTTGCTTCCCCGCTGCCTCTACTGCACCGGTAAAGCTGTAGTAAGTTGTAATATTCGCTTTTTCTGCTTTTTCTACTTTTTCTTCTACAAAAGCACCTGTTCCTTTTGGCGCAAATACAAACGCCGCTATAAGAGACAAAAGCAATACTGAGAAAATAGACAAAATCATCATTTTCTTATTACTTGAATTTTTTTGTATGGAATTCATTTCATTTCCTTCGTTTTACTTATTTCTTAGCCAAGTTCAGTATTTCTTCTGCAATGAGATCTGGACGATAGTGATGAATATAATGCTGCGAATCTTTTACAACGATATGTTTTCCAGCAGAAGACCACTCGGTTAATTCTTTTTGACTTTCAAGCCAATCTTTTTTGACTTCGCCAAAGCTATCAGCTGTCAAAACAGTCATGGGCATCGCTAAGCCATTATTATCTTTTAATACTTTTACTGCATTTTTTTGAGCTTGCCGCAGTTCATCAGTTACATTTTTATTACCTAGTTTAAGAAGGGTGAATGCCTGATCAACCTCTTTTAATTCATTCGGAACAAACTTCAGGTTGTTGCGTCCACCTATGAAAAATTCCTCATTTATTTCATATACGAATCTAAACACACCTGTTGTTCGGAAAAATTGGAGTACATGTGAAAAGAAGGTCAAGGGTTTTTGTTCAGAATAATACTTCGGGCTTCCTCCATCCAATAGAACAATCCCTTTTACTTCCTCTGGATACCTTTGAGCATAGCGAATGACCTCTAGGGAACTTAATGAATGGCCTACTAAAATATATGGTGGCTTTTGACCAGCCTCTTGCAGCAGCTTACGATTTTCATCAACGATGTTGTCAATATCCCGTTTACGATTGGTTAGATCACTATAACCATACCCAAATCGATCAATAACAGCATACTTTGTTTCATGACCTATTTTCTCGTATACCGTTGAGAAATCTACATATGGGTTTGGCGTTCCTGACCCAGCATGAAAAACTACGGTAGAGCTCCCTTTACCACCTGTATAAATATGCATCTTTTTACCATAGACTTCGTATGTCTCTCCTACCGCTGTGTATTTGTCATAATCCCTCGATTCACCATTCTTTTGGTAAACAAATCCAATCGTTACTAAGAATAAAAGTAGGGGTAGAGAATAAAGCATAAACGTTTGAATTTTCTTCCAAATCCCTTTTTTCTTCATATTAATTATCCTTTCTCCCCATTTGTCTAAAACCTTGTATCCCTCACTTGAATAGTAAAGTTAAACCTCCTCTCACATTTATTAATGAGATGCTAATTTTTATAACTCAGGTAACTCTGATATATTAGTTACTCACATTGTACGGCGTTTCCACCCCTTCCAATCCGCAGACATTAAGAGTAACTTCCGCAGATATTTCGTGTATTCCCCGTAGATTCGTCGGGACCTGCCGCAAATAATTTCAAGCCCAGGTTATAGGCTAAAGCTTGTTTAGTTATTCATTCATTGTGGTTATAGTAATTTGAACAAATTTTTCTAACTTTTCATTGCAATTTAGGCAGAACTATTATATTATTTAATTAATTACATATTTTCTTATTTCAAAACTATTGAAGTAAGGATAGAGGCGCAAAGACCATAAGTACACAATAGGAGGATAATGAGATCTGCTGAAAATTGTGGAAAGGGGAATTTGCCGAAGCTGAGAGAATCTCATTCTTCTTGAAGCTGGTTCTGCTATTGAATAAATACAGAACTGTCATATAGGTAACTATATGGAGGGCTATCTTACGCACAGAAACGATTTTCATTTATGTTTCTACTGCAGCAGCGAACCCTCGTTGGTGCTTTTTTGCGTTTACTTACAAAGTGGCCTTCTCCCTCTAATTTTAAAAAAATTAAAAGGAAGTGGAGAAGTAATGAATTTCGGACAATTATTAACTGCAATGGTGACCCCATTTGATCAAAATGGCGAGGTGGATTTTAGCGCTACAAGAAATTTGGTAAATTATTTAATTGAAAATGGAACTGAGGGATTAGTCGTAGCTGGCACAACTGGTGAATCACCTACCCTAACAACTGATGAAAAAGTTGAATTATTCAAGTTTGTCGTAGAGGTTGTAGGCGGAAGAATTCCCGTTATTGCTGGTACCGGCTCCTATAACACAAGAGAATCTATTCACTTAACAAAGTTAGCTGAACAAACTGGTGTTGACGGAGTTATGCTGGTTGTTCCTTATTATAATAAGCCGTCTCAAGAAGGTTTATATCAGCATTTTAAAGCAATTGCCGAGTCCACTGAATTACCGGTTATGCTTTATAATATCCCTGGAAGAACAGGCATTAATATGACAGTAGAAACAACGGTTCGTCTAGCACAAATTCCTAATATTGTGGCAATAAAGGATGCAAGCGGTAATTTAGATGCCATGTCTGAAATTATCAGGCAAACCCCTGAAGGCTTTGCATTATACAGTGGTGATGACGGTGTTACAATACCAGTCTTATCTATTGGTGGAACAGGTGTCATTTCTGTTGCTTCCCACGTTATTGGTAACGAAATGCAGACTATGATTAAGCATTTTATGAGCGGAAATCATCAAAAGGCTGCAGAAATGCACCGCAGCCTGTTACCAGTTATGAAGGCATTATTTGCTGCTCCAAACCCAACACCTGTCAAAGCAGCATTAAATTTAACCGGTGTCCCTGTCGGCGGTGTCCGTTTACCACTGATTCCGTTAAATGATGCTGAACTCAGTGCATTAAAGGATGTTTTAAACCAGCTACAAGAATATGAAGCAACTGTTGAAGAAGCAGCAAGCTAAAGCCTGACTTCCTTGTAAAAAGCTTAGACAATTGTCTAGGCTTTTTTTTATTCTACTTATCCTCCCTACTCTGATCCTTGTATAAAAACGTATGCTAGTACGAATAATGACATATGTTGAATTTTTAGATTCACCGCTTCAAAAGGAGGATATAAAATAATGAAAATCAATGATTTTTTTATTGCTAAGATGTTGTGCTGTTTGCTATTGACTGCCTGCTCTACTCAACCATTACCTTCGGAAGAAAGTATTTATGATGTCAAAGCGGAGAATCATTCTAATCATTTGGAATCTGATGCAATAGAAGTCAATAGCAGCCACGCTTCAGAATGGTCATATGAAGGAAAAACCGGTCCTAAACATTGGGGAGAGTTAGATCCAGCTTACTCTACGTGTGCTAAAGGGAAAGAACAATCACCGATCAATATTGAAGCCTCCCAACTAATTGAATCAACCAGCCCAGAAAAGATGATTATTCAATCTGAGCCAACAACATTTACACTCGTGAACACTGGTCATACAATACAAGCAAATCCCATTACAAAAAGGAACGTAATCGTTTTGGATGGTAAAACATACTCGCTTGAGCAACTTCATTTCCATACTCCCAGTGAACATCAATTTAATGGGAAAAATTTCGCTATGGAATTTCATCTTGTCCATAAAGATCCCTATGGAAAGCTTGCCGTCCTAGGAGTTATGGTTCAGGAAGGCAGTGAAAATGAAAAACTAGCATCAGCTTGGAATGCCCTACCGAAGAAGGAATTAGATAAGTCAATCGTAAAAGAGCCGATAGACGTAAAGACATTGATTCCGCATAATCAAACAGGCTTTCATTATAATGGCTCTTTGACCACTCCCCCTTGTACGGAAGGGATAAAATGGATCGTTTTTGAACAGCCGATTCAAATGTCGAAAAATCAAATTCAAGTATTCAAAGGCATCTTCCCTGATAATCATCGTCCTGTTCAGCCTATTAATCAAAGAGAGATCATAAAAAAGTAAACGAAGCAAAGTGGAAAAATATTCCACCTATGGGAGCGATACACTAGAGACTTGTTACAGTTACTATGATAAATTAATACATGTAAGAGATGAGCAACAACATGAAATGGTGAGTAGTCGCGGCTCATGGAACACATGAGTTGAGGAAAGTCCAGGCTCGCCCGGTGCTGAGATGCCCGGAGTGTTCGTGCCATCTGCAAAGGTGGGCAGCAGAATATTATTCTGCTGACGGCGGAGAAATCATGCTAAGTCCTTCATTGGATATGCTGAGAGTATCCTGAAAGTGCCACAGTAACGGAGTTCTTCTGGAAACGGAAGGAATGGAACGGGTAAACCCCGCGAGCGAGCAACCCAAATTTAGGTAGGGGCACCATCCGGCGGGAATCTTGAACCAAAAGGATGGATCGATTGTATAAAATCGATAGTTATATGACTACACCTGCAGTGCGAGTTTGGCATCGTTTGAGCACGCAGGAACAGAACCTGGCTTACAGCCATTTCATGTGCCGAAGTCATCTTAAAAATCTACGTATATCATAGGTATGTTGTTTTTCATACATACCGTGCTAGATGGGGAGTTGGCGGTGCCCTGTAACCCGCAATCCGCCATAGCGGGGTTGAATGCCTGTTTGAGGTTTGAACATGTGAGGCCTGCCTTGTAAAAGTAGTGTTGACGATTGGGTCCTGCGCAATGGAAACCTATGAATCTGGTCAGATCCGGAAGGAAGCAGCCATAAGTAGACTTTTCCATGTGCCGCAGGGTTGCCTAGTTTGAGCTTTCTTTTGCAAGTAACGCTTGGTTGTTCCTATCGAGAGCAGGCGCACGGTGTTTTACTACTATCGATTCATTTAGTTGCTTCGATGTTATAACCTACATAAAATACATACCATTTTTCACCATTAAAGAGGCTGACTTATAAGCATAAGTCAGCCTCTTTTCTTTTTAGCTTACCTGCAGTACGTCTTTAGACTGACTTTGAATTAAAGCTATAGCCGTTTTCCCCCCTTCCTCTACTCCCTTACAATAAAGGTATGATAACCAAGGGGGAATTCAAAATGAAGAAGAAATTAGCTGGAAGTATTATTGCAGCTTCATTTTTAGTGATAGCAGTAGGATGTGGACCATTTTTTAATGGAAATGACGACAGCAAGACCGTACTGATTGAGAAGGATAAGGCAGATGAATTGGTGCTTGAGCTTAATATCGGTGCAGGAGAATTACGGGTTGATGGCGGCGCTAATGAGTGGGCTGAAGGAACGATCGAATACACAAATAACAAGCTAACACCGGATATCACATATAAGCTTAAAGACGATAAAGGAATTGCAGTTATCGAACAGGATGATGGTATCTTCAAAAACCTTAATATAGGCGATATGAAAAACACTTGGAATCTTAAGCTTAATAATGATATACCACTTGATTTAAAGGTGAATGCTGGTGCCTCTGAAACGTATCTAGATTTAAAAGGACTGCAAATGAACGACCTTGAAGTAAATGCTGGCGTCGGCGATATGACCATTGACATGAGCGGCAATTTTGACGAAAGCTTTGATGCTACCTTACACATGGGGGTTGGAGATTCTACTATCATCTTACCGAAAGATGTCGGAGTAAAAATTAATTCAGCAAACGGAATTGGAAAAACAGATTATGACGGGTTCATTTCCAATGGAAATGGAATTTATGTAAACGAGGCCTATGAAGACGCAAAGGTAGTGATTAATGTAAATACAGAATTAGGTGTTGGGAAAGTAACTTTTAAAATAGAATAATACTAGAAAAAGGGAACCTAAGATGTGGAGTAGGCTCCCTTTTCCCTTTTCATGTTCACATTATTCTACTATCCCTTTTTATAGATTTCTTTCCTTAATTTCTTCTAGTACCCCATCCCAAAGATTAGAGCGTGCCTCTAAGCACATCTCTCCAATTCGATTCGCTTTGCTAAGTTTTTCCGAATTTTTTTCACATAGCTCAAGCAAGAGCTTTTCTGCAAGTGGACCATGATGTTCCTCGTCAACCTCTATATGTCTATTTAAATAGAAAACTAGTCTTTCGCTGGATGCACCTGTCTCCATTAAAGAGTCTACAAGTGGCTTGAACATTTCAGGAATCAAGCCTTCCCGTCCATAGAAAAAGGCGGCGGCAACTTCATATAGTTCCCCATTCATGGCTAAATCTAAATTAAATGCGACAAATTGTTTGACACTCTCAGGGATTAGAGTGTTTTCTGATAACACGGTTTGGTAATCATTTCCTTCTTTCAAGGGCTGTAAAAAGGATTGAAACATGGTTACATCTGCACCGCACTCCTCCATTGCTTCTAGATAGAGAGCAAAATGACTGCTGTAGCCCCCTCTTCCATCGATATCCGATTCCTCTGCCACGACAATTTCATTTATTAATCGGGAAAACAGTGGTTTCTCGTAGGGAAACCACGGAACATCCACAGAAGTAACCGATTTTTGTAATCTTTTTAACAAGCTCATAAAATCCCAAACCGCAAATACATGATGTTTCATAAAAACCTTTACTCGCTCAGGTGTTGTGATTTCTTGATAAATTGGATGTGATAATAAATTCGATCGAACAGATTCTAATTGTAATAGACTCATAGTAAGTACCCCTTCGTCATGAATATGTATTCCTCCCTCATCATAAACGAAAAAGCAATATATTTCTATATTTTCCAATCCTTTCTTCTTTATATGGTTAAAATTACGTATAATGGTTTAGACTGTTACCAATATGCACCATTTAAATTAATTGTCTTTAAAACAACCGTCGAGTTTTTATAAGACTTGGAGGATATTATGCTTTCTGTTAAATTTCGAATGTTTATCATGGCTTTTATACTGCCCTTTTTCTTATTGGGTGCTGTCTTTGTCCTGTTAAGAGTCTACCCATTTGGAACCCATTCATTATTAATGGCTGATCAATTTACACAATATCTGCCATTTTATCATCATCTCTATGATGCTGTACGTGGAAACGGCAGCCTTTTCTATACATGGGAATTAGGAATGGGACTTAACTTTTGGGGAACTTTTGCTTATTATCTCTCTAGTCCAATCTCAATTCTTATTTTCTTATTTCCGAAATCACATTTACCGGAAGCCTTTATTCTCATGACTTTGACAAAAACTGGTCTTGCCGGTTTAACTATGAGCATCTATTTATGGAAAACAGAAGAACGCCAGAAGGAAAATACGCTTCCGTTTTCTTCCATGTACGCACTCATGTCATTCACGATAGGCTATTTTTTTAACACCATGTGGCTTGATAGTCTTTATTTACTGCCGCTTGTTCTATTAGGTATTGACCAATTGTTTCAGAAAAGGTACATGCTTCTATCTTTAAGCTTAACTGTGCTTTTCATATCTAATTTTTATATGGCCTATATTGTAGGTCTGTTTGCCTTCTTATATTTTCTGGCAAAAGGTTCGTTACAAGACACTTTTTCTTTGAAATCAATCCTTGTTCATTTTAGCAGATTCATGTTCTGTACCATGATCGCTTTTGGGATTTCTGCCTTTCTTATAATCCCTACTTATCTTCAACTGAAATCGAATGAGTATCCTCCGTTTGATTGGAACAGCCTTTTTGCAATTGACATTGGTTTTTTTGAATTACTAGCCAAGGCCTACAATAGCGGTGAGAACCTCTTAGAACAACCTAATATATACAGTGGCTTACTCACTCTTTTATTATTTCCATTATTTTTTCTTAGTAAGAAAATCAATCCGAAAGAAAAAATCATTTATTTTATTCTGTTGTTAGGGCTACTACTAAGCTTTCAAATCCATGGGTTGAACATCATTTGGCATGCCTTTGAATCGCCGACAGGCTATCTTCATCGGTTTGCTTTTGTCTTTTCTTTTATCATCATCTTTCTTGCCTACAGAGTTTTTACTGTATTTAGTCAAGAGGAACTGCCATCCTTATACAGGGTCACATGTATCGCTATTTTTATTTTGGTTCTGTTAACAGAGTTGAAACCCGAGCAAATGTCCGTTGCAAAAGCTTTAGTGAACGCCCTTTTCTTGATACTCATTTGCTTCACTCTTTATATTAGAGAAACGAACTTGAAATTTCGTTCAGCAGCTTTATGGACGTTATTGTTTATTGTTTTATGTGATATCGGCTTGAATGCATACCAGCAAATTAAAACACTCAATAGTTATCCGGGGTACAGCTATTCGAGAGATCAGTACAATATTGCTGCACCAGGGTTTCAAGATGCTTTAACAGAATTGGGTGAGAAGGATGCGGGATTTTACCGGCTGAATTCTACCATTCGTATGACTCCTAATGATTCCATTCGTTACCACTATAAGGGAATGAGTAATTTTAATACACTATCCAATGGAACGTTGCATGATTTTATGTATCATTTAGGCTATAGTACAACGCTTGGAGTCCGTTCTTTAGCCCAGAATAACGGGATATTGGCGTCAGATGCTTTATTAGGTTTTAAATACGCCATTACTGATCAAAAAATCAATAAACACGGCTACACAAAGGAGCTTTGCGTAAAGGAAACATGTGTATATAAAAATCAACAGGCTCTTCCCATTGGTTTTATGATAGATAAAGATCAAGTTGCATTAGCAAGAAAAGAAGAAACTCCTTTTGTTAATCAAAATCTCTTTTTAGGCGGTTCAGAGGATTATTTTAAAAAACGAAAACCGGTTCAAACAACCTATCATAATCTGTCTGTTAAAAAAGAGGGACAAATTCTTTATGTAAAAAAGAATAATAAGGATGCAGAAGGTTCGATTGAAATGACCTTTGACCTTGCAGGCAAGCAGCAATTTTATACATTATTGGCTGCTGGTAAGGGAATTCCGGGATTAGGTGAAACGAACGTATATGTAAACGGAAAATCACTCGGTACATATCCTGCCGCACATTATGAAAGAATTTTAGATTTAGGTGCTTTTACGAATGAAACCGTTACAGTTAAAATTGAATTTCTCGTTCCTGAGACACAATTGGCCCATCAGCTATTTTATGGCTTAGAAATTCCTGCCTTTAAGGATAGGATTACGGAAATACAAAAGCAAGCCTTTCAATTGGCTGATTACTCGGATACAACCGTAAAGGGAAGCATCAAGTCAGAAGAATCAAATGTCCTCTTCTTTTCCATTCCTTATGACAAAGGCTGGTCAGCAAAGGTTGACGGGAAAACGGTCCCTGTTATGAAGCTTGGCGGTTTTATTGGCGTGGATCTCAAAAAAGGAACACATGATGTTGAATTGCAGTTTATCCCACGAGGGTTTATGGCTGGAAGTGTGATTTCCATTATCAGTTTAGTTGGTTTGTTGGCTGCTTTTGTTTTAGCGAAGAGAAAGAAAATTATTAGGGAGAAGTAGTTTAATCAGCTGCTCCTCCCTGCTTTCGTTTTTATATATCATTTCCGGCAAAAAATAGTCTGTCTCCCCTCTAATTCATTTTCTTCATAGTAAAGAATCTTCCAGCTGCCAAACACCTCAAGAAGTTCATTTGGCTTTAGCTTGAATTGATCTGATACGATTTGTTCGTTTTTAGGTGACAGATAGAACGTCTCCATAAAAAAATACCCGTTCTCCTTCAAAACAGTTTTAAGTAGTGGAAAAATGGATCGATCCAAATAATACGTTATAAGAATTAAATCAAACGATTCCTCCACTAAACCAAGGCTCTGCCAATCGGTCAAGTCGGCCATTCTCGGTTGAATGGTAAGCTGTTTCTTTTCAGACTGTAATTGAAGGTATTCTATCGCTACGTCAGAGATATCAACAGCCTCTACTTGATAGCCAAGATTTGCGAGGAACATGCTGTTACCGCCAAGACCACATGCGAGATCAAGGGCCGTTCCACCGATTAGATAGGATGACAATTCCTGCAGCCTTACATTTGGTGAAGACTCTTCACTCTTCAGAAGTCTTTCTTTATACTTTCCATTCCATTTCCGTTTAGAATCCATATGCGCATATCTCCTTGTCACTTTTCATTTGCCACCCATTTTACCATTATCACTTGGACATACAAAAAAGAAACCTCCGATTATTTAGAGATTTCTTTTTCCATGAATCTGCTACTTAATGATCTTTTCTATTTAAGCGGTTGTTTCCACTTTTCCTTTTTTCACTGTTTTAACCTGTTCTTTAGCTTCTTTTACTCTTGATTTAAAATGATCCTTTTCAACAAGGAAAGAAACAATTAAGCTTCCGATAATGGCCCATAACGGTGCCCCGATGTTGAAAAAGGTAATACCTGACATTCCAATAATTAAGGCAAAAAAGGCCCCCATTTGAAATTTCGTATCAGAAAAAGCTGTTTTAAGCGAGTTGATTAAAACGCCCAGCATGGCAAGTCCTGCAATGACTGTAACAATCACACTTGGCATTGCAATAACAAATGGAACAACAAGTGAAGCAAATAAGCCAAAAATAGCAAAGAATCCACCATTTGCAAACGATGCTGCAAACCTGCTATCTTTTTCTCCAACTTCTTTGGAAGAACAAATAGCTGTCATTGGTCCTGCGATATTGATTGCATGACCACCAAATAATGAAGCAATAAGTCCGACGATTGAGCCTTTATAGGCCATCGCATTATTAGGTGGATTGTATCCTTGAGCCATCAACACCCCTGTTGCTTGTGCGTTTTCAGTACAAATAATAAGTAAGGCTAATGGAATACCGATAGAAATAATAGCATCAATGCTAAAAGCTGGCATAACTAAATGCGGTAAAATAAATGTATCCTGGACATTCTGAACACTAAAGGCACCTGTCACTACGGCTAGCACGACTGCAACAATTAAGGCTGATAAAACAGGCGGAACCTTTTTCAGAAAACGAGTTGAAAGCATAAATACGATAATAGCAGCACCTGCCAATAGCGGTGATACGGTAACAGCGGTGATCATTTCTGTTGCAAAACGAATCATCACCCCGACAATCATTCCCATTACTATCGGAAGCGGAATTAACTTCATGACTTTATCAATCAGTCCGGATGCACCAAGGACAATAACAAGGATATGTGCGACCAAATAGGCTCCCACTGCCTCACTTATAGAAAAATGGGTTAATGACCCTGCAACTAATACAGCTCCCGCAATGGAATGTGCAGCAGAAATTGGCTGACGGTATTTTAATGCTAAATACATACCAAGTAATCCACTGAAGAAGTAAACAGCAAATATCCAGCTGATTGTTTCCGTATAAGTTAACCCACCATTTGTTGCACCGCCAATGATGATTAACGCCGGACCTGTACAGCCAAAAATAGCCGCTACTAAACCAGCACTTACTGTATTTACATTAAGATTTTGGCGTAGATCTTTAAGATTCGTACGAAATGTATTCATTTCTAACTCCTTTCGAACATGATTATTTAATGATAATATGTAATTTATATGATAAGTTAAAAAATTCACTTTGTACTCATCCAATTGGATTGTCGTCGAATAATCCAATTCAGAAAAAGATAAGTCATGATTGGCTGAGGTGTTATAGAATGGAATGGAAAGTAAACCGCGATGCTGATAAACCGCTTTATCAGCAAATTTACGAATATATAGAAGAAAAAATCTCATATGGGGAATATCCGCCAGGCAGCCTTTTACCGTCGGAACGGAAATTAGCACAGCAATTAAATGTAAACAGGATGACAATCGCACATGTGTATGATGAACTTCAGGCATCCGGGCTTGTGGAAAGGAAAAAAGGCAGTGGTACCCGTGTCAGCTCACATAAATGGGGTATTCTCCCAAAAGGTGTGACAAATTGGCGGAGATATATTGAAGGCGGATCCTTTATCCCTTCCTATCCCTTAATAAGACGCATCAGGGGCGAAGCAAAAATAATGGAGAACGGCTTTAATTTAGCAAATGGGAAATTATCATCAGACCTGTTCCCAACGGAGTACCTGCAGTCCGTGCTCTCTAAACAACCTTTTCCAAATGATTTAGAGTATGAGCATTCACAAGGTTTATTATCTCTCCGTGAGACGATTGCCAACTATGTAAAGGAATATCATCAAATTCATACTACAAGTTCTTCTGTCCTCATCACTTCAGGAGCGCAGCAGGCATTGCATTTGATTACACAGTGTTTACTGAACCCTGGTGATGCAGTTGCAATTGAAGCACCCTCCTATTGTTATTCCCTGCCGTTGTTTCAATCTGCGGGTCTAAGAATCTTTGGACTCCCCGTCGATGCAAACGGGATTAATCCGGATGATATCATGACGTTACACGAAAAGCATAAAATTAGAATGATTTTCTTGAATCCAACCTATCATAGTCCAACCGGTGCCATTCTCAGTGAAACACGCAGAAAGAAAGTATTGGAAATATCGGCTGAACTAGGGATTCCGATTGTAGAGGATGATCCTGTTAGCTTGCTCACCTTTGAGGATGAACAGCATATGCCGATGAAATCCCTTGACCGCAGTGGGAACGTATTATATGTTGGTTCACTTTCCAAAGTGATCGGCTCCAGTTTGCGAATCGGCTGGTTGATTGGTCCTCAATCAGTTATTAACCGATTGGCTGATGCACGGGAACAAATTGACTTTGGTTTAAGTGTATTTCCTCAGATGATTGCCAATCAGTTTTTACAATCGCCTGAATATCCAAGGCATTTGGATTTTTTGCGATATGAATTAGTAGAAAGAAGAAATGAAATGGTTACTGTACTTCATGAGATTTTGGGGAATAAAGTGGCGTTTACTGTCCCAAAAGGCGGTCTTTTTATTTGGTGTAAAATAAACCGGGATGTGGACGATCAAAAACTGGTTGATGAGGGAATCAAGCATAAAATACTTTTTATGCCTGGCAGTGTGTATGGCTCACCAAACGGTTATGTTCGTTTAACCTTTGCCCATTTAAAAAAGGAATCCATCAGAGAGGCTGTTTCACGATTTGCTGAGGTTCTTGAACAAATATAATCCAATAATTTGAGAGGTTCAGAAGATGAAACTGGTACCTCTCTTTCTGATATACTATAATATTAAAATTTTCTATTGACAAATAATTCTGCCAACCTTATAGTTTATATGTAAACTATATTTTTTTTTAGTTAACATAAAGGAGAATGCTTGATGACAAAAGATCAAATAAAATTAAGATCCATGATTATGATCGCTTTGTTTGCTGCTATAATAGGGATTCTTGCTCAAATTACAATTCCTCTCCCGCTTGTTCCCATTACAGGGCAAACGTTAGCGATTGGAATTGCAGCAACAATTCTGGGATCCCGGAATGGTACGCTTGCTGTCCTTTTGTATTTAATCATTGGTTCAGCCGGAGTTCCCGTTTTTGCTGAATTTTCAGCAGGGATATCCAAGCTTGTTGGACCAACGGGAGGATTTTTAGTTGGCTTTATCCCAGCGGCATTTATTATCGGCTTTTATATGGAAAAATGGGGATTTACTTTTACAAATGCACTAATTGCTAATATCATCGGAATGTTGATCACCCTTGCTTTTGGAACTGTATGGTTGAAAATATCTGCTAACCTTTCTTGGACTGCCGCATTAGCCAGCGGTTTTACACCTTTTATTATTGTTGGAATCATTAAAGCTGCCCTCGCTTCGTGGATTGGCGTCGTTGTCAGAAAGCGATTAATATCCTCAAAGCTTTTATTATCATCACATACAAATGTGAATATGTAAAAATGCCCACTTTAGCAAAAGAAACCATCCATTTATTGGACGGTTTCTTTTGCTTTATTTTTTGTACATACTACGTGATAGAGGTGAAAAAATGCTTAAAACAGTCCAATTAATTGATCAGATTAAACAATATACTGTTCCATTTTCATCATTATCAGAGCTAAATCCTATAATTACGATGGCAATCCGGGCAAAATATGTCCTGCTTGGGGAAGCAAGCCATGGCACAAGTGAGTTTTACACGACCCGTGCAGGCTTAACAAAGCAGCTTATACAGGAGCATGGCTTCTCATTTGTGGCTGTTGAGGGTGACTGGCCGGCCTGTTACGAGGTAAATCGCTACATAAAAGGTATGGCACCGGAGTATGCTTCAGCAATGGATGTCTTAAAGAAATCCTTCAACCGCTGGCCTGGATGGATGTGGGCTAATGCAGAAATTGTTGAACTAATAGACTGGCTCTACTCCTATAACCAAACCCAAACAGGAAAAAAAGTCGGATTTTACGGTCTTGATGTATACAGCTTATGGGAATCAATGGAAGCAATAGTTGATTACCTGCAAAAAAGTCATTCACCCGTTTTAGAGAAAGCTCTAAAGGCCATTGAATGCTTTGATCCGTTTGAACGAAAATCCGAAAAGTATGGTATCTCCGCTGCTTTTTACGGTGAAAACTGCGTAGATGAGATCTTAGAGCTTTTACATTCAATATGGAAAAATAAAGAACTGGATCCAGATGATTCTGAATCTGAGCTTAATATGAAAATTAATGTGATCGTTACAAGCAATGCCGAGCATTATTATCATACCATGATTACCGATGATAATGAGTCCTGGAATATTCGCGACCGCCATATGGTTGAGGCCCTTGATTATATTGGACAATTCTATGGTACAAATGCAAAAGGGATTGTATGGGAACATAACACACATATTGGAGATGCTCGGGCCACAGATATGGCCAGTGAAGGAATGGTCAATGTCGGTCAATTAACACGTGAAAAATACGGCCGCGAAAACATTTATGCCATTGGATTTGGTACCTACCAAGGAACCGTAATTGCTGCGACAAAGTGGGGAGTCCCTTATGAAATAATGCCTGTCCCACAGGCAACGAATGGCAGCTGGGAAGAATCCCTCCACAGAGCACTTCCTGCAAATCAATATTTGATGTTTACTGAAGAAAATAGAAATGTATTTTGTGATGTAATCGGACACCGTGCCATTGGCGTCGTCTATCACCCACAGTATGAACATCATGGAAATTATGTTCCATCACGGCTTTCTGAACGGTACGATGCTTTTATTCATATAGAAAAGACAAAGGCATTATCTCCACTATAAGTGGTAAATTTATAAGAATAAGAAGGTAACCCTGAATTTTGTCGGGGTACCTTTTGGAAATGATAAACTACCTGTATACCGGTCATAGCGGCACTTTAAGTACATAATTCTCAATTTTTTGCAAAAGTGACCGTGCTTCAATAAAATTCTGTGTAAACTGGAAAAATCGCTCTTCATCTCCCATATCTAACGCTTCATCGATTTTAAATTGAAAGTAGTTTAACGATAATTCAATATCTGTGGCTGATACTATTACTCCACTTGCATAATAGTTTTCTAATTCTTCAAGTGACAGATAGAATTCATGCAGACTATTTATACTGATTAAAAAATACCACCCTTTATCATCGATATATCTGCGATCATTGATGATTTCAATAATATCTCCTTCATAAATAGTAACATCATGCGCATGTGCTTGATCAGGGCAAAAACATTCTTTTCTATGTTTAAAGGTTTCTTTTACAATAAAATGCCGGTACATTCTTTTCTCTCCTTTTTATTCAAGCTATGATTCATATGATCAGTTTGACTCTCTATACAGGTTGTTTGGTAAAAGGACAGAATCTGCATTCTGTTGGTGTGGGTATAGTCTTGAGGATGCAGTAGGAGATTCTTTCTATCATGCAAATACATGCCCATTAAGTTATCAATTGTGCGAATAGAATTCCCACCTATATAACTCCTTCGAGCGCTTGATGGATGGAAGACCAGGAGCGCTTTGCATAGAAGATAGGAATTGATTTATTTTTAGCCCTTTTTTTGATTACAGTTGATAGATTATGATTTACGTAGTCTGTTAACACAAGGATGCAGTTAATGTGTTCGGGAATTTTTTGATTAATCATTTTTACCTTTCTTCCGTTTGTATGTAAAATTTCATCAAAACCATATGAAGATAATTTATCCGGGATTACTCCTAGACTATCTCCTCCAATAATAAGCAGGGAATTCACGTCAATCTCCTCCAATAGTCTATTTTTGTTTGTATTAAAAGATTTTTATTCATTAATTGAAAATGATTATCATTTGTATATGTATTATTCTAAGTGATAACGATTATCATTGTCAACAAATTCTAAAAATATAAAATTAAAGGAAGCAGGAGAACCGTCCCCCTGCTTCCAAATTATAAATATTGTGAAATGTTTTTAAATGGCTTACTATTAGTAGAAAATAAGGATTAATTATTGGATTCTTTTTCTTGCAGAAAATTATAGAGATATGGAGTGTAATAGAATGATAAACCCGAAGATTGAATTTTGTATGTTGAATTTAGAGAGACGGGATGGTTCGAAAAAGGCTCGTCAAATGATTGAAAGGGATTTACACATTGAAACAACAGCTTATGGATGTATGACAAATTGTCATCAATGTGCTAAGTCGTTGTATGCGGTTGTAAACGGTGAGTACGTTTATGCGGATACCTCTGACCAATTAGTTGAAAAGATCTATCAACAGTTAGAAGTAGAGCCCGTTCGTTAAGCTTTTCTAATAAATGAATAGGACTGATTTCTAAGATAAAAGCAATGCACTAACTCTTTTACCGGAGGAAGGGCATTGCTTTTATTCACTTATTAGTTTCCTTTCGCTGCCTCAACCTCACTCATCGGAATGCTGAGTGCTTTCGCAACACCTGTTCCATAGGCTGGGTCCGCTCTGTAGCAGTTATTTATATGTCTTAATTGAACCTCCTTTGTCGTCCCCTGCATATTTCTGGCTGTATTATCAAATAATCGCTGCTGCTCGTCTTTTGTCATTAGATTAAATAACTTACCTGGCTGCTCATAATAAAGATCATCATCATCACGGAAATTGTAAAAATCCGTACCGCCTTGAGGATTGAAAACGGGTTCTTGGTGTTCCTTTGAATCCTGCCATTCCCCGCTGCTGTTCGGTGAATAGGATACTACTCCTTCTGAAGCATGATGGATTCGCATTGCGCCGTCCCGATGATAGGGGTGGAAGTTCTTCGCCTTTTTCGGATAGTTCACAGGTATCTGCCAGTGGTTAACTCCTAAACGATAGCGCTGCGCATCACCGTATGAGAATAAACGCCCTTGCAGCATTCGATCCGGTGAAAAGCCTATACCTGGCACAATATTGGTTGGGGCAAATGCCGCCTGCTCTACTTCAGCAAAATAATTCTCCGGATTTCTATTAAGCTCCACTTCCCCTACCTCAATCAGTGGAAAATCCTTCTTATACCACACTTTTGTTAAATCGAATGGATTGTACGGCAGATTTGCTGCCTGCTCATCTGTCATGACCTGAATATACAATTTCCATTTTGGATAATCACCGCGTGCAATTGCTTCGAATAAATCTCGTTGATGACTTTCACGATCTTTTCCAATTATTTCGACTGATTCCTGATCTGTTAAGTTTTTAATACCCTGCTGTGTGACAAAATGGAATTTTACCCATACACGTTCACTATTTGCGTTAATGAAGCTGAATGCATGGCTGCCGAACATATGCATATTTCGATACGATGCTGGAATCCCGCGGTCACTCATGGTAATAGTTACTTGATGAAGAGCTTCCGGCAATGATGTCCAAAAATCCCAGTTTGCCTGCGCACTGTGCATATTTGTTTTCGGATCACGTTTTACGACATGGTTCAAATCTGGAAAGCGCTTTGGATCTCTTAAGAAAAATACCGGTGTGTTATTACCAACTAAATCCCAATTCCCCTCCTCTGTATAAAATTTCATAGCCGTACCGCGAATATCTCGTTCAGCATCAGCTGCCCCTCTCTCCCCTGCCACAGTAGAAAATCGAATAAACATGTCTGTTTTCTTGCCCACTTCTGAAAAAATCGCTGCCTTTGTATACTTTGTTATATCATTAGTTACCGTAAAGGTACCGTATGCTCCAGAGCCCTTCGCATGCATTCGCCTTTCAGGAATTACTTCTCTATCAAAATGAGCAAGCTTTTCTAGAAACCAAACATCCTCCATTAACAATGGACCTCGTTTTCCAGCTGTTTTGCTATCATCATCATTTGTCACCGGAGCACCAAAGGCCGTTGTCATTTTTTTATCCTGCTTTTTCTCTTCATTACCGTTTTGGTTGTTTTTATCTGCCATTAAGAGATATCCTCCCTACCCAATTAGATTCATTATTAAAAGATATTTAGTTTATATTAAAAAAATTCCATTATAAGACAGTATGCAATTATCGTTCAAGTTATCAATATTATTTTTATTTATTAAATATATAATGATATTGCTGATTTTCAATTGTTATTGGAACAACAATAGTGTATGATATATAGTATAAACCATATAGTGTATGTCATATAGTATTAATAAATGAGGTGGGTGAATGAGTACATTACTGAATTCATTATTAACAGAGCTTAGGCGAGGAACATTGACGTTAGCAGTGCTTAGCCAATTACGATCGCCCCAGTACGGCTATTCACTTGTACAGCTCTTAGAACAATCAGGCATTTCAATTGACCAAAGTACCTTATATCCATTACTTCGCCGTTTAGAAAAGCAAGAGCTGGTGACAAGCAGTTGGGATACTTCAGAAAGCAGACCGCGAAAGTATTATGTGTTAAGTGATTATGGGTTGGAGATTTTTTTACAGCTAAAAAAGGAATGGATTAAGAATTCTAAGGAGCTGTACGGATTATTAAAAGGGGAGGAAGACGATGAATCTTATTGAGATTTATATTCATGAGGTTACAAGACGGCTGCCGGAGAAAAATCGTGAGGATATTGGTCTTGAGCTGAGGTCCACTATTGAGGATATGCTACCTGATGATTATTCGGAGGAAGATGTGAAATCCGTTCTTAAAAAATTAGGTAGTCCCGTTTTGTTAGCCAGCAGGTATCGGGATCAGCCTATGCATCTGATTGGTCCGCGATATTATGATGTATATGTCTCGTTATTGAAAATGATTTTACCAATTGCCGGAACGATTGCACTCATTTCGATGTTCGCTTCTTATTTTGTCAGCTACAATGGTGAGGAAGCGGTTATGAATGTGATCATCACGATTTTTTCTAAAGGCATTTGGGTATTAATTGAAGTCGGCATGCAAGTCTTTTTCTGGTTAACACTTACATTTGCGATCATTGAACGAGCTGATAAAAGTAATGATAACTCACCATTGACAAAAAACTATAAACCATGGACCCCTGATGATTTGAAAGACCTCCCTTATATACCAAAGAAAAAGGCCATTACGAAATGTGAAGTGTTTGGTGGTTTTCTATGGACAGCGATTTGGGCAAGTATATATTTTTATGCTGATCATTTAGTTGGTGTCTATGAAGGCGGTGGCGGCCGGCTTGATTTCATTATGCCTGCTTTAAACCAAGAGGTGCTTCTTTCTTACTGGCCGGCTGTAATAGCTGTCATTACAATTGAGATTGCACTATATCTCTACAAGTTTATTAAAGGACAGTGGACGCAAAAAATGGCCATATGGAACACTGCTCACGAGATTATTGCTACTGGTTTATTTATATTCATTATCAGTAACAACAATCTATTACAGCAAGAGTTTGTTTCGTATATGGCCGACATCTTTTCAATACTCCCAGAGCAATTTACTGCATGGCTGACTGGCGGTATCATTCTCATGTTTGTCGTGTTTTCGATTCTCTCAATTATTGATGGTTTCCGGAAAGCTCGCATTCGATAGAATTTATGCACAAAAAAGCGAACAAAATTGTTCGCTTTTTTTATTAGTCAAACGATAATTTATAATCTTCTGCCTTGATCATTTTTAGTTTTCTTGAGAAAAGATAAATAACTTATCTGCCGTTTTTTGAATCGCACCACTGCCGACCATGGCAGCAATACCTACACTTGCGTTTTGTATGGACGTCTATTGAAAAGGAAAGAAGTGATTTCTCCTTTAAAACACGGTAATGTTATATAATACTATTAATAATATTGAAATAGTGAAAATTTTCTTCGCAATATTATTTAAATGGATTATGATAAAGGAAGAATAGCTATTCAAATTTATTAATGAAACAATACTATTTTAACAACATAGGAGCTTAATATGATTTTTATTTTGTTATTAGTACCCATACTTCTATTAGCGATTTTCGTTAACGTGAAAATGGATCGGCCTACTATTTCAACCGTTGCAGGTGCCCCTATTATGGCTATGGGGATCATGTTGAAGGGAATATTTACGGAATTAGAAAGTCCTTTCATACATGCTTTTCTTTTTTACGCCATCATCTGTGCAGCCTATTGGGTGATTATTCATTACATGTTAGATCTGCTTCAGGGAGTATTTTTTTCATCACATATAAAAGATCCATTGGCCAGTTTTTCAATCGGTACATGGATTGCAGCAACATCCATTATAATCATTATCCTTTCGGATAAGCAGTTTCAGCTCATATCGCATATCCTTTTATTTCTAAATCTGCTCTTTTGGTTTTTATATATTGTTTTGCTTGTAAGGAATTATTTGGTTATATTCCGAAAGTTTCCCTCCTATATACATAACATTCACGGGGGATTGCTCCTGTCATGTGTGGCTACCCAATCCATTGTCATTTCTGGGTATCATTCATTTGGACGCTCTTTTCCACCATTGTTCGCGAGCATTCTACTAATTATAGGTCTTATTTTTTACCTATTAAATCTTGGACTCATTGTCCTTCATTATAGTCTCAGAAAAAATGGAGATTTTACTGAAAGCTGGAAAAATACCAATTGTATTATTCATGGCGCACTATCGATTACCGGAGTATCCTTGACTATTTCCCATCTTGAAGCCGCTATGATAATTGAATTCATTTGGTTAACAGCTTTCACTCTCTTTCTTACAGTTGAAACAATTGAAGTTATTCGGGCAGTTCAGCGAATCAAACTATATGGATGGACAAAAGGGATATGGATATACTCCCCTACCCAATGGGCGAGAATTTTTACATTCGGGATGCTTTTATTTTTCACAGAAAAACTGCCTTTAAACAATTGGGTGCCAATAGAAATCCTACGACACCTAGTACTCACATACTTACCCATTGTCATCGTCGTACACATACTCATCGAAATCTATCTACTCAGCATGCACACCTATAAAAATATGAAACAAAAGCAAACACATCAACAGCAGCAACAATTGCCATTTTGAAGCAGAGGGACGGTTCTTCTGCTTCTTTTTTATGGATGGTTTGCTAAATAGATTTAAATCGTGTAAGATTTAATCGTAAACGATTTAATTGTATCTAATTATTTATCCCCAGGAGGAATCATCATGTCTTCAATCTACGATTTTACAGTAAAAATGCCGAATGGTAAGGACAAACCCTTAAAGGAATTTGAAGGAAAACCGCTCATTATTGTAAATACAGCCAGTAAATGCGGATTAACTCCTCAATTTAAAGGACTTCAAGAGGTATATGATAAATACAAGGAGCAAGGATTGGAGGTTCTAGGTTTTCCCTGTGACCAATTTAATAACCAAGAATTCGATAATATTGATGAAACCACTCAATTTTGCCAAATGAATTATGGTGTAACCTTTCCAATGTTCGCAAAAATTGATGTAAATGGTGACAATGAAGACCCCTTATTCACCTTCTTAAAAGAACAGAAAAAGGGTGTCCTTTCTAAAAAGATTAAATGGAATTTCACGAAATTCCTTATTGATTCTAAGGGTCAGGTTGTGGAACGCTATGCACCAACTACAGACCCTGCCAAAATTGAAGAGGATTTAGTCAAATTATTCTAAGAAGCTCTAGGTGATTCTTGTGGAAAACTTTTTATCATTAGAAAAACAGTTATGTTTCGCTGTCTACGAAACATCGAGTGAATTTAATAAACTTTATACAAGCGTCCTTCAGCCATTCGGACTTACCTATCCTCAATATCTAGTTCTATTGGCTTTATGGGAAAAAGACGGAGTTACATTAAAAGAATTAGGGTCAAAGTTAAACCTTGGAACTGGAACGTTAACACCTATGATTACACGAATGTCCGACAATGACTGGCTTAGAAAAGAACGCTCCAAAACGGATGAAAGAAAAGTGTATATTTATTTACAACCAAAAGCCATTCAAGAACAGCAGGAAATCACACAAAAAGTGAAGGAAGAAATCCTATCCTGTCATATTGAACTCCGGGAATATGAACAGCTCATGGAGCAATTAAAAAAGTTGCATAATAAATTAAAAAATCGCAATGAAAACTAACAAAGAAGTAAGCTTGTCTTGCTTCTTTTTAATGTAGCATCGCTCTCAAAATAACAAACACTCTTTCCTCATTTTCTTCGAGAAACCTAACTGAACATCGTTTGAATCCAAAATTAACACATGCATGATGGTAACCATTAGAAATGATTGCCATATGATATCATTGTTTCACTTTTTTTGGTAATGATTACATGGATAGATGCGTATTGTGTATTCCTGTTTTATTACCTGTAAATGTCGTTCACATTCACACAGCCAAATACATTTGAGGAGGAGCTCCTTTGTATTACCAGTTTTCTTATCCGGTAGTTCCTTATTATAATCCGCCTTTAACAGAGCCTTTTTGTTTCCAACATTATTCATGGCATAATCAAGCACCCATGCAAGGATGGAATTCTATTCCACAGCAAAGACAATATCCTAACGTTGATACTCAACAACTTGAAGCATCTGTCCACAGATTCCAGCAGCTTATTAAACAGGCTGAATTACTGATAAATAAGCTTGCTAACTCCAAACAATTTGCCCATGATTTGATGAGTGCAGCCCAAGTGTCAGATGAAAAAAAAGTAATGAAATTAATTAAATCAACAGGCATTACAATTAAGGTTAAAACCGCCTTTACTCCAACAGGTATTCGGATCATCCTGGATAACGCAAAGTATGGGGGAGATTGCTGCGATCTGCTAATTGCTTTACGTTGGTAATAGTTAAGCGAACAGCTTGCAGCAGCTGTTCGCTTATTTTTTGCAACTACAATAGGACAGGTTATCTCCCTGCCCTATTTTATTTTGCCACTCCATAAAATGGGCCGTTACCGCTTATCCCTTGCAACGAAATAAGCTCAGAAATGGTAACGAACTGGTACCCCTGATTTCGTAGCCCCGTCATTAAAGCAGGTAAAGCCTCTGCTGTTGATTGATGAATGTCATGTAAAAGTACGATGGATCCAGGTGTAACGGTTTCCTCTACACGCGTATTGACTCCCTCCGGATTCCGATTTTTCCAATCGAGTGAATCAACTGACCATAATACAATTGGCACATGATGTTCGAAGGCCACTTTTTCAACAATTGGATTGTACACCCCATAAGGAGGTCGGAAGCAGGTGGGTGAACGTCCAATAACCCCTTCAATCAGTTGACTGTTTCCTACTATTTCCTGCCAAATTTGTGCCTCACTTAATTTTGTTAGATTTGGATGGCTGCCTGTATGATTTCCAATCTCATGCCCTTCATTTGCTACCTGTTTGGCAATTTCGGGATAGTTTTGTACCCGGTTCCCAATCATAAAAAAGGTTGCCTTTGCCCCATTCTGCTTAAGTATTTCAAGTATCAGCGGTGTCACAGCTGGACTTGGTCCATCATCAAAAGTAAGCGCAACGTACTTCCCTGCAGGATCAAGTAACATGACTCCTTCCTTCGGTGGAGTCAGTTGTAAGCGATTTATGATATACTCTGTTACATACGGCCACAATGATTCAACTGGAATTTCTATTTTGTTACTGTTTTCCCGTTCAACCTGATAAAGAGTCAAAAA
>Ga0180215_1000198_pt1 | contig 86479 bp, 88 predicted proteins | sample eDN3rd37CBELigBY_FD_128871 | JGI IMG/M metagenome (GOLD analysis project Ga0180215, IMG submission 128871) | Enriched backyard soil microbial communities from Emeryville, California, USA - eDNA 3rd pass 37_C BE-Lig BY (version 2) (version 2) | ecosystem: Environmental > Terrestrial > Soil >...
ACAGCATTTACTTGTGCAATTTCGACTTTGCTAGAACCCATTTGGAATTCTTTTGCATCTAATGAGATTAATTGCTCAACTGATTTATCACTTAAATCAGCACCGGCTTTTAACATGTCTAAGCCGTAAGCATTTGCATCAACACCAGCTATTTCAGCTAATTCTTTAGCTGCATCGATGTCTTCTTGAGTGCATGTTGGAGATTTGAATAATAAAGAATCAGAAATAATCGCTGAAAGCATTAATCCTGCTGTTTCTTTTTCAATTTCTACACCATGTTCTTTATAAAGCTTATTTAAAATTGTTGCAGTACAACCAACTGGTTCAGCACGATAGTACAAAGGATCACTTGTTTCAAAATTTGCAATGCGGTGATGATCAATTACTTCAAGAACACGAACTTCATCGATATCGTCAGCACTCTGTTGACGCTCATTATGGTCAACTAAAATTACTTCGCTTGCTTCTCCGGCTACTTTCTCTACTAAACGAGGTGCTTCTTTTTTGAAGAAATCAAGTGCGAATTGAGTTTCACCACTTACTTCCCCCAAACGTACAGGTTCAGCGTTTTGTCCGATTTTATTTTTTAACTCAGCGTATGCAATCGCAGAACAGATTGTATCTGTATCAGGATTTTTGTGACCAAAAACAAGTACTTTTTCCATAATTAACTCCTTTACACATTGAAATATACTCTATCATATCATAACTACTATGGTTTAATTAACTAGGATTTGTGAAAAAATTGGATTAATCTCTTTTAAAATGGATGGAAACCCATTCATTTGTTTGTGATTTTTCTTCAATAGAGAAGCCACCTTTAGCGAATACATTGATTAAGTCATCAAGGTGCCATTCCACAAGACCAGATATAAAAAAGTCGTCACTATTTTTAAGAAGATTATGTCTTTCAATAATGCTTATCGTTTCATTTGCACCGATATTAATTAAGATTAAATCATAGTTTTCATTAATCTCATAATCTCCTGTGATTAAATCCGCTTGAACAACCTGAAGATCATTTGTTAAGTCATTTAGCTCCGCATTATGATAAAGTTCACGTCCAACCTCCTCATAATCAACTGCAACAACTTTATCTGCTCCTTTTAAAGATGCAGCAATTGCAAGCATACCAGAGCCTGTACCAAGGTCAAGAACTGATTTACCCGTAAGATCCTTATTAAGAATCATACGTAAGCAGCCTTGTGTTGTTTCATGTAGACCTGTACCAAATGCCGCAAGTGGATCAAATTTCAATACATACTTGTCATCGTATTCCTGTACTGAGCTAGGATACTTTATGATCCATTCATTTCCTAAATCAATGTCCTCAAAATCATAGGATTGCTCCCAATTTGTTTCATCGTATGTTTTATATGTAATGTCATCTCTAGAAATAGAAAGAGTTGCTTCTAATAAAGGGTAGTATGCTTCTGGTAGATGGTCTATTTCTTGATCACTTGCATAAATTTTCAGTTCAACAAGCTGATCTTCTTTTTCCTCATACCCATAGCCATTTTGTACCTTAATAATTTCAATAGGTGATTCATAGTAAAGATTGTAAATACCGGCTGCATTAAGCAAATCAGTCACTTCATTGATCTCATTAGAAGGTACATATATTGAAAATTCATGTAACATTTAATCGATTCCTCTCTTTAATGTAGCTTTTTTTTCACTACAATTGTCCATACACAGTTTAATATACAATGAAAGAGGATAGCAAATTGTTTTTGTTAATATTTTTTGCAAGTAATGTTTACAGCTCGAAAAACCGGAAATTTTTCAAAAACCCAGGAAAATCTATCAACTTTTAAGGAAACCTATCATTGACATATTCGGGGCAACATCCACGAAAAAACCTAGCTTTAAGCTAGGTTAATTTAATATTAGTTTTCAACTTTCACATAATCACGCCATCTATGTTTTGGCTGCCAATTTAATAGTTTCTTTGCCTTTTCATTTGAAAACAAAGTTTCATATCCCTGTAATGGTCTTCTAATTTCTGCAGCAGGATAAATGGTTTCCATTAACTGATGACTTTCGATATTAACGCTCGTTTCATCTGCAGCAATATTAAGAGCTACTGAACCTAGCCCTTCTGTTTCAATCGCCAGTCGGAAAGCGGTTGCTGCGTCCCTTGCATCAATATAACTCCACATAATCACCTTTCGTTGTTCAGGATCATGAATAAAACTTGGAAAGTTGTTATACATATGAGGAGCAATAATATTACCAAGTCTCATTGAAACAACTTGGAGACCTGTTCTTCGATGAATCATATCTGCTGTTTGTTCATTTACAATTTTGGATAACCCGTAGCTATCTTCCGGTAATTGTGGATGCTCTTCATCAAGTGGTACATATTGTGGTGAAAGCTCCTTTAGCGGAAACACCAAACCATATGAGGACTCACTTGAAGCAATGACCGCTTTTTTGACTCCCAATGTTCCAGCTGCTTCCAACACATTATAAGTAGACATCACATTGTTTTTAAATGTTACTTCATTAGGATGTGAGTATGCAACTGGAATTGCTGCTAAATGAACAACAGCATCCGCTCCAGCTAATACTCCATACACTTCTCCTAAATGTTGCAAATCTACTAAGACCGTTTTACATATAGATTCTTGTGGATATGTTCTATCTGCATTTACGACTTCATATCCATTATCAAGAAATTCCTTTATAACGGCTGATCCTAGTAATCCGCTCCCACCGGTTACAACGACTTTTTTCATTCGTTCACATCCTTATTTTAAAATTCCCTCGATTTGTGCAAGAACATCACTTGGTATTGTCACATCAGACCCTTTAGCATTTTCTATGATTTGTTCAGGTTTTGTTGCCCCTACCAATGTACTTGCAATACCCGGTAAACGAAGAATCCAAGCAATTGCTAATTGTGACAAACTAATATCTAATTCCTTCGCAATCCCATCTAATTTTTCTACCTTTGATAAAACCTCATCTGTTAAAAGCCTGTTCATATGCATGTTCGATTTCGGATCAGTAGCACGACTTCCTTCAGGAGCACGATTACTTAAACTATATTTCCCTGTTAATAATCCTTGGGCTAATGGAGAGAAAACAATTTGACTAATGCCGTGTTGCTCACTAACCGGCAGAACTTCATCCTCAATATAACGATGTAACATACTGTAATTAGGTTGGTTAACGACAATTCGATCCAATAAATATTTATCAGCTGTTCCAATTGCTTCTTGGATTTGCTGTGCTGTCCATTCACTCACACCGGCATATAAAATTTTTCCTTGACGTACCAAATCATCAATTGTACGTAATGTTTCATCAACAGGTGTTTCTGGGTCATAACGGTGACAGTAATAAATATCCACATAATCTGTTTTTAATCTTTTTAAACTTGCATGCAGTTGCTCAAAAACATGCTTTCTTGATAGACCCCGATCATTCGGTCCTTCATCCATCGGCCAAAACACCTTAGTAGCCAACACGTATGAATCACGACGATACTTCCCTAAAGCCTCACCAACTACTTTCTCAGATTCCCCTTTGGCATAAACATTCGCTGTATCAAAAGAATTAATTCCTAAATCATACGCTGTTTCAATTGTTTTTATCGCTTTATCATTTTCCGTAGAAGCTCCATATGTTAGCCAGCTACCCAAGCTAACTTCACTTACTTTAAGCCCCGATCTTCCAAGACGTCTATACTTCATTCAACCCCAACCCCTTTATAAATTATGTAATAATAGAAACCGTTTACAATTTTAAATTATAAATTTTTTGAAGATTGTATACAAGTACTGAAATTTTGTTGATATAATTAAAAACAAGTAATCTACTATACTTTTTATAGTAACTATAAGGGGGTACTATGGAAAAAGTAAATGAACTACATATTGAATGTTCAATTGAAAAAGCACTGAATATTATTGGTGGAAAATGGTCTTTTCTTGTCATTAAACAGCTTTTTGATGGCACAAAACGATTTGGTGAATTACAACGGGCTATTCCGAAAATCAGCCCAAAGGCATTAACAGATACGCTTCGTCATTTAGAAAATCATCAGGTCTTAACTAGAAAAACATTTGCAACAGTACCTGTTACTGTGGAATATACGTTGACAGAAAAAGGCCATTCTCTTCATCCTATGATTAAAGAAATGAAAAAATGGGGTTCACATTGGGGATAAAACTGTCACAAATATGGTCCAGCAGAAAAAGGATTCGATTATTCGAATCCTTTTTGTTTAACGATTTATTAATTTTTCAACATGTTATAAACCTGTTCAACATCCTTATCTCCGCGCCCTGAAAGATTTACGATAATTGAGTCCTCTGATCCTAGTTGTTTTGCCAGCTTCATTGCATAAGCAACGGCATGTGAGCTTTCAAGTGCCGGAATAATGCCTTCTACTTTTGACAAAATTTGAAATGCCTCTAAAGCTTCCTCGCCTGTTACTGTTACATATTCAGCCCTGTTTATTGTTTTCAAATAGCTATGTTCAGGTCCAATCCCCGGGTAATCCAGTCCTGCTGCAATCGAATAAGTTGGCTTTGGTTCTCCCTTCTCGTCAAGCAATGTTAAGCATTTAAAACCGTGTATAACAGCGGGTTTTCCTTCTGTTAATGAAGGAGCTTCTGCAGGTTCCACTCCAATTAATCGTACTTCTTGTTCATCAATATAATGAGCAAATGCCCCGATGGCATTACTGCCTCCACCTGCACATGCAATGACGGCTGCCGGCAGCTTTCCTTCCTTCTCTATAATCTGCTTTTTCGATTCTTCACTAATGATAGATTGAAAATGCTTGACCATCGTTGGGAAAGGATGTGGCCCAACTGCAGAGCCTAAAAGATAAAAGGTATTTTCATAGTTTTCAACTAGATCATTTAAGGCCGCATCTACGGCATCTTTTAACCTACCTTGCCCCTTATCGACTGAAACTACCTTTGCTCCTAAAAGCTCCATACGAAATACATTTAATGCTTGTCGTTCAGTATCTAATTTCCCCATATAAATCGTGCAATCCATACCACCAACGATCGCACAAGCAGTTGCTGTTGCAACACCATGCTGTCCGGCACCAGTTTCGGCAATAATTCTTGTTGCTCCCATTCGCTTTGCTAATAATATTTGTCCGATTGCATTGTTAATTTTATGTGCCCCTGTATGGTTTAAATCTTCACGTTTCAAATATATTTTGGCTCCACTTACTTGCTTCGAGAGATTTTCAGCATATGTAAGTGGATTTTCCCGCCCGATATATTCCTTCATATAGTATTGAAACTCTTGAATAAACTCAGGATCGTTTTTATATTTTTCAAAGTTTTCATCTAGTATGGTTAAAACATTTTTTAAAGCATCAGGAACAAAACTACCGCCAAACTCACCAAAATAGCCTTTTTCAATCGTATGATTACTCATTAAGCTCTCCCCTTTGTTTAAAAATATGAAAATTCAGATTTTATCTATTATTATATCATTGTTTATATTTAAGCCGTAACAAAAAAGAGCCACAGGGGCTCCTTTATTATTCTGATAGGTAGTTCTTAACATCATATTCTTTTTGCTTTTTCTCTAACCATGTTGGATATTCAGTTGTCATTTTCTCGTCTAGTAAAATTCCTTTTATTTCTTCTTTACTCTTTTCGAAGTTTGCTTCTGCGGCTTCTTTAGTGTCGGTTACTTTAATAATATGATAACCATAATCAGACTTCACAGGATCACTTATTTCATCAACTTTCATTGAAAAGGCCGCTTCTTCAAATTCAGCCACCATACTTCCTTCACCAAAGAACCCTAAATCTCCACCTGATTCAGCTGAAGCTGTATCTGTTGAGTACTCTTTTGCCAGCTCAGCAAAATCTTCACCATTATCAAGTTTCTCTTGTACTTCTTTTGCTGTTTCTTCATCTTCAACAAGAATGTGACTTGCTTTTACCTGCTTCGTTTGTGCAAAAGAGTCTTTGTTTTCATCAAAATACGTTTGCATTTCTTCCTCAGTAATCTCGATTTGAGGTTCTAAGAGTTTTTCAATTTTAAGATTAACTTCAATATCCTCTTTAATATCATCCTGTGTTAATCCACTTGCTGTTAACTGTTGTTCAAATGTTTCTTCTCCACCATAAGAGTCAACCAACTCTTGCAGCTCTGCGTCTATTTCCTTACTTGAAACGGTTATTTTCTCTTTTTCCACCTCTTGATTAATCAGTTTTTTTGTAATAAGCGTGTCTAAAGCCGCTTCACCGTTTTGTTCCACAAAAAATGTATATAAATCGTCCTTTGTCAGTGATTCACTACCAACCTTAGCGACAACATCGCTGCGAGTTGATAAAAAGATAAATACAGCAATAGCTGCTACTATTAGGACTGCTAGAATAGCTAATGTTTTTTTACTTGCAAATATTTTTTCAATCATCAAATTCTCCTCAATCTTATTTATTGTTAACCTTCATCTCTCTGCTATCTACTATAAGAGACAAGTATGGGATAAATATGTACGAATTATGGGAAATTGTAAAAACAAGCCCCATTTTCAAAATAAAAAAGACTCCTAAACGGAGTCTTTTATAGAGCTGCTTCTGCAGCGTTATGCTTATTTTTGAACGTTAGCAGCTTGTGGTCCACGAGCTCCTTGCTCTACTTCAAAAGTAACTGTTTGGCCTTCTTCTAAAGTTTTGAAACCATCACCTTGGATAGCAGAGAAGTGTACGAATACATCGTCTTGTCCTTCAACTTCGATGAAACCGAAACCTTTTTCTGAATTAAACCATTTTACTTTACCTTGTAGCATTGTTTTTCCTCCTGTGTGGAATCTAACGTCCACTTTGTATTACTATTCTTGCTAGACAACGATTCATCAAGAGGAAAACACTTTTTAAAGCTACTTCCATCTCTCAATCTTATCCGAACAAAAATAATTAACTCAATTCTAACACTTAATTTTGTTTAAATCAAGGAACTGGGCAACCTTTTATACACAAATATTCGATAATATCCTACATATTTTTCACTGAACAAAGCGGTAAATAATACGATATTATGCTCGTTTAAACGGCCACCAGTTTGCTGCACCAAAAGTTTTTACCATGACAGGTATGAATAATGGGAGCACGATTAACGCGTATAAGAATAAGCCTGTTAAGATGATAGCGGCAATTTGAATAAGGGAAAGCATACCTGATGGAATCATTGCAGCGAAGGTACCACCCAGGATAATAACAGCTGAAATGATAACTGTTCCCATCTTCTTCATTGCCAATAACATCGCTTGACCTACAGATAAATCTTTGTATTCATTAAAGCGGTCCATTAAGAAAATACTGTAATCAACTCCAAGTGCAACAAGTATGACGAATGCAAAGAAAGGAACTGCCCAACTAATACCTGTGTATCCCAAAATATTCACGAAAATCACTTCATTTATACCCATTGCCGTATAGTACGTTAATATCAATGAACCAATAATATAAATCGGCATAATAATGGAACGGAATAAGAATACGAGAATGATAGATATACCGATTAACATTAACACAACTGTGCGTGAGTAATCGTTATTTGACATCGTGTTTAGGTCGGCATTCGTACTTGTAATTCCGCCAATTGCCACCTCGGCATTTTCAAGCTTTGTATCTTTTGTTGCTCTCTCAATTGCTGCATTTACCTCATCCATTTGATTAATTGCCTCATTTGAGTATGGATTACTTGAGAAGATCACATCAAATGTCATAACTTTATGATTATTAGACATATACGTATTCAATGACTCCTCAAAGTCCTCACTTTCTAAAACATCTTCAGGCAGATAAAAGCCTGCTGAGTCATCTGATTTTGACAAATCAGCCAAGTATTCCTGTGCTGACCCTAATCCATCTGAAACTTGGTTTAAACCATCAACACTTTCACTTAGTCCATCTGTTAGCTGACTCATTTGCCCATCAAGGTCGCCAAATCCGTCCAAGAGCTGTTGCTGACCATTTGTAACTCCAGCAAGACCATTTGTTAGCTGTGGGATGTTATCCACAATTTGTCCCTGACCATCAGCCAACTGATTTAATCCTGCTTGCTGCTGTTCAATTCCGGCAATTAATTGCGATAAGCCTGTAGTAAGTTCTTTTTGGCCATCTACAAGTTTAGCAAAGTTTGTGTTTGCCAGATTTACACCATTTGAAAGTTCATTTAACCCATTATTTAATTGGTCAATAGTACCTGCTAGCACTGGTAATTGTTTATTTGCTTCAAGAACAGTACCTTTAATTGCTAAATAATTTGGATCCTTTTCTATATTTGGATAGGCTTCATTTGCTTCTAGATCTCCGAATTTACCTTCTATTGATGATAGGGCACCTGATAGACTAGAAACACCTTTACCAACTTCTCCATAATTTTTATAAAGAGTATTAATGGTACTTTCAACTTCTTCATATCCGGCTAAAAGTTGAGCACTTCCTGCTTGAAGCTCTTCTGCTCCTGTCTTTGCTTCTTCTAACCCTTTTTTAATTTCTGTGGATCCAGCTGAACCTTGACGAATACCATCCTCAATTTTTGCAAGGTTTGTTTGAATTTCGGACATTCCTGAATTGATTTTTGTCGTCCCTGTGATCAGCTCGTTGATGCCGTCTGTTGCATCTTTCAATTGTGGTGAAGAGTTTGAGAGCTCACTTTCAGCTTCTGCAAGTCCTTCACTTATTTTGCCAATCCCCTCGTTTCCTTCTCCAAGACCTTCTTCAAGTGTTTCGACTTGTTTTGAAACATAGAAATCTTCTATTTTCTCTCCAGTTGGCCTCGTCACAGAACGAACGGAATCGACAAGGTCAACCTTTTCCAACTCATTGCTAATCGTTTCTGCCAAAGCAATGTATTCAGTTGAATTCATTGCTTCATCATTCTTTAATACAACTTGTGTTGGCATAGATTCACCTGGACCAAAGCTGTCTGAAATTGCGTTAAATGCTTTAATAGAATTCACATCAGAACCGATTTCTTCTAAAGAGTTGTAAGATAATTCTCCATCATAGGTGAGTAAGAACGGCACACATACTGCTGCTACGACTAACAAAGCAATGAGTGGTCTTGCTAATGAAAATCTGCCTACAATTTCCCAGAATTTACTGTCCTTATGCTCTAATGTACCTTTTGAAGGCCAGAAAATTTTGTTACCTAATACAGCCATAAAAAACGGTACAACCGTAAACAACGCAATAAGTAAAATAGCTACACCCACTGCAACAGCTGATGCTGATTGGTATAGTTTAAATTGTGAGAATCCGATTGCTGCAAAACCAATCATAACGGCTACACCGCTAAAAAACACTGTTCTTCCGGCATTACGATATGTTTCAATAATTGCTTCTACAGTACTCTCTCGGTGTGAGAGCTCTTCTTTAAAACGACTTAGTAATAAAATACAATAATCTGTTCCAATTCCAAATAATACGGCTACCAGGAAAATCTGGGTAAAGTTTGAAATAGGAAAATTAACAATATCTACAAGGATCGCCACAATGGATTGTGAAGCCAAATACGTAAGTCCAACTGTAATTAAAGGAATAATAGGTGCGATAACCGATCTAAATACTAAAAGTAAAACACCAAGAATAAAAACAACTGTTATTCCCTCAGTTTTCTTTAACCCCTCTTGTGAACTTGTCATCACATCCTGATCAATCATCCATCCGCTTGTGTAATAATGTTCAACATTTACATCTTCAATTGTCTCATACAATAATTCTGAGATTTCACTACCTTCACGATCATTACGATTTATACTAATCGATGCTAGAATCGTCTTACCATCATCAGAAACAAGCTGTTCCTCCAATGCTTCTTCATTAAAGTGAGTGAGGATATTCGCTACATCTAATTCTTTATTTTCCTCTAGAAGACGAATGGCTTTCTCCGCCTCTTTCATTTCTTCATTTGTTAGCTTTTCATTATTATGAAAGACAAGGGCAGCGGTTATTTCATCACCAACACTATCTTGTTCCTGGACCTCATTTAAGATCTCTTCAGCTAAAGATGAGGAATAGCCTTCCGGAACACTTATTTGTCCCTTCTCACTAACGAGATCACCCATATTAGGGGCTACTAAAAACAGCCCAATAACAACTGCAATCCAACCAATAATAACGAACCATTTCCCTTTAATTATTGCACTCACAGTTATTCCCCCATTTTACAATCTTTTAAATTATCTAATTGCTCATTTAACTTTTCATATGTCTCAATAAACGAAACAATTTCTTTTTCATTAAAGCTTGTGATAATGGATTCCACAAGCTTATGAATTTTTTCTTCTGTTTTTTCAAATAAGACTTTACCTTTATCAGTTAGAGTTAGATAAATAACACGACGATCGCTCTCATCACGTGTTCTCTTAATCAATTCTTTCTCTGTTAAACGATTAACAATAGCGGTAATCGCACTTTTCTTCACATCAAAAACTTCTGAAAGCTCTGTCGATGTACATGTACCAGCTTTATGTATATAGCGAAGTGTGTAATGCTGGTCATTCGTAATTGTGTCACCTATACTCTCTTTAATAAGATTTTCTGCTTTTTTTGTCACTGCAAAACTAACATTGACATACCGATTAATTAAATCTTGTATCAAAATATCATTCATTGGATTTCCATCCTCCAAAAAAATAATTAAACAATTTAACTATTAACGTGTTTAACTATAAAACGACTTAACCTGCTTGTCAATAACATCATCATATTCAACCAGAAACAAAAAATTCTCTGTCTCTGATTCAGGTTCCGAGGACATGAAAAAAGAAGGAGTTTATATCTCCTTCTCGGCTTTCACATGTTCAATTGTTTCTATTGCGGATTGCAAATATAGATTGTATTTTATTGCCTCAGCTGATTGATGTGTATGTAATGCCTTTTTTATTCTATCAAAATTTTCGTTCAAGATACGATAGGAGAAAACCGATATCCATTCCTCTTAACACATCATACTCTGCGAATTTTAAGAAATACTAACACTACTATAGAAAAATGGAGGTTATTAAAGTGGAGAAAATGCCCCTTACTTCAATGACAAGTGGAATGGGTTTTGAGGTTTTACCAGATGTTTATTGCTTTACTGTTCAAATCGTTAATATTATTTTTGTCGGGAACCCTAGAGATTCTAATGAATTTATATTAATTGACGCGGGTATGCCCGGTTCAGAAGAGGTAATTTTAGCAGAGGCGAAAAAAAGATTCGGTGAAAACTGCCGTCCCTTGGGAATTGTCCTGACTCATGGGCATTTCGATCATGTTGGTGCATTAAACGAATTACTGAGAATATGGGATGTTCCTGTATATGCTCATCCTCTCGAACAACCGTACTTAACAGGAAAAAGTGATTACCCACCGCCAAATACCAAAGCAGAGGGTCTTGTTGCAAAAATGTCACCATTATTTCCAAGGCACAGCATAGATATAAGCTCTCATTTAAGGTTATTTAATGGTGATGGTAGCATACCATGTTTACCAAACTGGCGTTTTATTCACACTCCTGGCCATACACCTGGACATGTTTCCTTATTTAGAGACAGTGACAAAGTCTTAATTGCCGGAGATGCAATAACTACCGTGGAGCAGGAATCTTTATACGAGGTTATCACACAAAAACAGGAATTGCATGGACCACCGGCATACTTCACCCTTGATTGGGAAGCAGCCGAACAATCAGTGAAAAAAATTGAGGCCCTTCATCCAGAAATCGCTATTACCGGACATGGTCTACCAATGACCGGTAATGAGTTACAAAGCAATTTAGGCATTCTAACAGACAACTTTGTACTCACGGAAATTCCTGATAACATTAAACAATCAGGCGATATTACGTTATTGTAGGAAAAGTATAATCTAAAGTAAGAATTCACCATTTTGTTTCTATCTTTGATTGCACCACCATACAATATGATATGACAAATTCCTTAGGAGGGTCATCATGATTGTTATTGGTAACCGTGTGGTGGATGCAAACACATTAAAATCCTCCGGTTTTCCACCAGAAAAAAATGAAATGATCGACAAAATGAGCCGTTATCAAGAAAATTATTCTTATTTAAATAGTCAGCATTTTGAATTCACCCTGAACCTTCGTTACAGCATCATACAAGCCGCTCGTCATTTATTAGCTAGTAAAGCAAAGTTCGCAACCTTTGAAAAAGCTAGATGTAATGAACAGTTTTGGCATTTAACAGAGCAAGGCGGATTTAAACTAAGAGCAGGAATAAACCCTTCGGTTGCCATATCAGATATTTTTCACAATGGAATAGAATATGCATTTGAGTGTGCAACCAGCATCGTCATTATCTTTTATAAGGCTGTACTCGACTCGATTGACGTTTCTCAATTTAATCGTATATACCAAGGCATATATCTGCGTGACTGGCAAACTGATAATGACTTGCCGATTTTTACCCGACGCGGAAATGATTATATTCCGGGGGACTGTTTATACTTTGATAATCCTCAATTTAATCCCCAAACCCCCCAATGGCAAGGTGAGAATGTGATCGATTTAGGAAACGATCTTTACTTCGGACATGGTATTGGAATAAAAACTTCTGAGGGAATTATAGATTCCTTAAATAAACGCCGAAAGCCATACCCGACAGAATCTGCTTTTCTTCTTTCACAAGTTACAAGACTCGATGATCAATATCTGTACCGTTTTTCACTTTCAAGGGTAAATCTGATGACTCAATTTATTGAAACAAGAACAATAGTTGGAAGGATTGGGTCACAAAAGTATTATATCTAGGTTAGGGTTTCGTAAAAAAAGCACCAGTTTTAACACAGGTGCTTTTTCGTAATTGATGTTGCTATTTTTCTTTTCTGTTTTTAAATAATAAAAACATGATGAATGTTATGAAAAGGGAGAAACAGGTATATATGATGACCCATATAAAAAATGTTTCATTAAAATAGAGTAACATCAAAAAGGAGAAGAGGACAAAGATAAGCGCTGGTGGTACATATATTTTCCTAGTAATGATATATCCAAAAATGGAAGTTAGGAAGACAACCCCAGCGAATATAAAAAGGAGAGTATACAATTCCATATGTCACCTCATAAGCGTACTGCTCTTACATTCCTCTTATTTTACCATAAAAGAAGGATTGCACCCATTCATCTATGCCAATTCACCTATTTGTCATAAACTTGACTATTTAGCCCAGAGGCTCTTTAATATCCTTTAAGATAGAAATTTCGTTGTCTTGGTCCATCAAACTCACAGAAATAAATACCTTGCCACGTTCCTAGTAAAAGATTCCCTCCGGAAACGATAACTGATTGGGAAGCTCCGACTGTACTTGCCTTCATATGAGCCGCTGTATTTCCTTCCGCGTGAAGATCCTTCACAACTTTCCACGGAAACATTTCATCAAATCGTCTTATCATATCCGTCTTAACATCCGGATCCGCATTTTCATTAATTGTTATACCTGCAGTCGTATGCGGACAATATACAAGTACTTGGCCATCTTTCATTTGCTGTTCATTAACGAAAGCTTGGACGATATGAGTTATTTCGATCATTTGGTCGCGTTGATGAGTCTCAATCGTATACTTCTTTAACATCTAGACCACACCTCTCATTGGAAATCTATCCCTAGTATATACCATTAAAAGTGGGTGGTTAAACATATTCGTATTTGGTTTAAGTATTTTATGTTAGTTGTTATCATCGCTTTCTTCTTCACTTGGAATGAGGATTTGCCCGCTCCAATCCTTTTTCAATAATGTTTGGAGGATTAGTTTCGAGAGCTTACTAGGCTGATAAGGTTTAATTAAATACTCATTCACGCCTAATGCTAAACCTTTCTCCTTTTCATCCAGTGCAGTAGATATAAAAATCGGGATTGTTTTTAATTCTTCAATACCTTTTAACTGTTTAATCATTTCCCAGCCATCTATTCCTTTTTCCTCCAACATGATATCAAGGACAATGGCGTCAGGCCGCTCTTTTTTTATTGCTTCTAAAGCAAGCTCTCCATTACTGTAGGTTTTAACATGGAAGTTACTTTCTTCAAGCTCTGTTTGTAGTAAATTAGCCAGACTGTTGTCATCTTCAACAATAATGACATTCACATTTCCTTTCTGCGATGGAACACCTTGATTATCTTTTGAATGCTCTCTATTTCCCATAACTAACGGAAAACTGACTGTAAAGGTACTTCCCTTTTTAAGTGCAGATTGAACACATACATCCCCATCATGTGACTTCATGATTTCCTTAACGATTGCCAGACCTAAGCCTGTTCCCCCAATTCTTCTCCTATCAGAATTATCCACTCTAAAAAACTTGGTGAATAATTTATCAATCGCTTCTTCCGGTATGCCCAGTCCTTCATCTTTTATCGATATGTTTAAATTTGCCCCTTCTTCATAAACCGTAATTAGTATGTTTCCTCCATTTGGAGAGTACTTAATTGCATTACTTATTAAATTCGTAAAAACTTGGCTAATTTTATCTTTATCACCAAAAACACAAGTATTAGAAGTTTGTACATCATATTGGATTGAATGACTGGGATGATTCACTTGATGTGTTTCAACGATATTAGAAATGAGAGGAACAATATCATCAAACTTTTTATCATAGGTTTGTTTACCCGCTTCCATTCGTTGAACGTCTAAGAAGTCATTAATAAGGACAGTCAAACGTTTGGCTTCTTGGTAAATTGTCGTTAAATATTTCTTTTGCCGATCAGGTTTTACTTCTCTATTCAACATTAACTCTGTAAAACCAAGAACACTTGCTAGTGGTGTTCGTAATTCATGGCTAACTGTACTTACAAACTCAGATTTCATAACATCGACTTCATATTCTTTTGTAATATCACGATGGACAACGACCGTTCCGAATTTCTCCCCGTCTCGTGCAAGTGGTTCACAGTAAACCTGAATGACTCGATTAGTTGGACTATGTTGATGGTAAATAAACGATTGACGATCTGTTTTCCCTTGAATCAAGATTTGATCAAAAAACTGTTTTATTTCATGATGATTATCTACTTTCTCCAATATCATGTTTAACCAATATTTATAGGAGCTCTTGATCAAAATTTCTCTTTGGCAATCAATCATGTCACACATCTTTGTGTTAACCTGTAGGACAGTACCATTTATGTCAATTAACTGAATACCCTCATTAATCGTATCCAGAATATCCTGAGTCAATTGACGTTCCCCTTCAGATAATTCAAAGATTTGAATTTTATCTAATGAAATTGCAATTTGTTTACTTAAGCCATTCAATCTCCTAACTCATCATCAGTAAAAGCTTGATTTAATCTTGAATACACCATAACAGCTTCCATGAGTCCGGATGAGGATAAAACAGGCATATAAATGTCATAGCAATAAGATGCTTGAGTATGAAACCCTTTTTCTTCCGTTTCACATTTCCGTTTAATGATAAAAGGCTCTCTTTTCTCCTCTAGCCTGATCATTAAGCCCGAATCCAAGTGTGTAATAAATTGGTTTATCCCTTCTTCTGATACTCCAAAGCTTGAATGTGGGAGACCGCGGCCCAACAGGACTATTAAACCCTTATCTGCACCTATTACTTCACACATCGTTACCACTATACTCTTTAATACTTTCTCTTTATTAAGTGAGTTTGCCAGTCCGTTTACTAAATCATTACGGCGTCTAAGGTCAAGCTCTCGTTTTTGAGTTGTCTCTAAAGCTTCTTCAAGCTCAGTTTGCTGTGCTTGTAACTCATCCTGTTGAGCATGCAACTCCTCATTTTGTGCACTTAAATCCTGTTCTTTGTCCTGAATGCTTTTTGTCATTTTTTCAAAAGCTACGGATAGAAGACCAAGTTCATCCTGACGGTTTGTGGTGTCATTGAAAAGGATTGGGTTACCTTCCGTAATTTCACCAGCTGCAACCGTTAATTTTTTAAGTGGATCTCTGATACTTACAAGCATTCTTCTTGTGAAGGTAGCCATACTAACGATTAATAGAAAAAGCAAAATCCCGAAAACGACCTGACTTATGAAAATTTTATTATTGTGAGTATCGTGGATACTCGAAAGCTGCTCCTCTAGATTCTCAGTGTAATCCTTAAAGTTTGCTTGATATAATCTAATCGTATCTGAAGCATTTTGATCGATTGCTATTTTATAAACTTCTTCATATTGTTTATTATCATAGAGTTCTTTTGATTTTGGCATAACGTCTCTAAAATAATATTCAAAAAACCCGTTGGTTTGTTGCAAGAACAGTTCGTCTTCATCATTTTCTACGACATCTTTTAACTGTGATATTCTCTTCTCTGCTTTTGTTTTTTGTTCAAGGACCTTATCGTAATATATTTCCGTCCCATTATAAGCAAAATAGCCGCGCATTTCGGATATGGCTAGGTTGAATGAATAATCCAACTCTGATGCAATATAATCCTTTTGTTCCAAGCTATCATTTACATTCTCAAAATTTTCATTGATGGCTGCTTGGTAAATCATTAATCCTGTCATCAATAAAGTAAAAGCTAAAATAATCGAAATCGTCAACAAACTAAACTGCCTTGCTAAACTTGTTTGTAAATATTTATTCAGCTTCACCTAAAATCTCCTCGATTCTTTCAACAAGCTGAATGGGACTGAAAGGTTTTGACATAAAAAAGTCAGCACCAGCTTCCAACACCTTTTGTTGATCTGATGTTTGACTTTTTGCACTTAGCATCATAATTTTTGTTTGAATTTGATCGTTTCTTATCATTTCGATTAATTCCAAACCTGTATATACAGGCATCATATAGTCAAGAAGAATAAGATCATAGTCATTTTGTATAATCAGATTATAAGCTTCTTCCCCGTCACAAGCTTCATCAATGATATATCCTACATCTTCAAGTGTATCTACTACAAGCATGCGTAACACTTCTTCATCCTCTGCAAGTAATATCCTTTGCATCATAAGTCTCTCCTTTGTTAAAAATCTCAGACTCGATTATTGCTCATATCGAGTCTGAGATTTTCTGCATTACTGTTATTTTATCCTTCCAAATGCTTCTTGTAGGTAGTCATAGGATTTTTTTAGTCGTTCGTGGTAGATTGGTTGGTCCCAATTATCCCATGTATACTCAATCCAATCTCCTTTTGCAGATGGTATTTGCTGTACAGCTTCTTTGTTTTTGCTTGAAACCACTATTTTGGCAAAAATAAAATCAATTGTTTCTGAGTTCTCTTCTAAAGGTTTCCCAGACCATAAATCACCAGTAATTTCTTTCTGACTAGGGTCTTTTACATTCAACATTAGCCACGGCAATCGGAGCTCAAGTGTTCCATCTTTCATATAAAAATCCGCTAAAGAATTGGAATTTTCCATTTCCGGATTACCAATACCATATGTTAATTTCCCTGTTTCATAGTCTGAAAAAGGAATAGTAAGTTGTCCCTCTTCTTTCTTTATCGTCAATTCCTTATTAAGTGTTAAGCGGATTGGATGATACACCCCATTATTTTTTTTATTTGCATAATCCTTTATCGGAATCATTTCGAGAAGATTTCCATAGTGATAATAGAACGTGTCGTAATAGCTATCAATTAGTACTCTTGACGTTTTTTCTCCATTAAGCTCTACGACAAAATCAATTCCATCTTCCTTCACATTTTCTGCACTTGGAATAGTCGACTGCCCTTGATCTTTTATTGTGTCTAACAAGATAGACGTACTAAAGTTCTCAGAGTCCCACTCGTTTTCATCATAGTCAATGCGGATAAACAATCCTTGTTCATCACTAGACAAAAATACATTCTTAATGAGATCCAGCTCTTTAACCTCTACAACCGGTTGTTCATTCCGTTTCTCCCAATCTGAGGTTTCTCCATCAATAAGAAGTTGCTTTTCTTCTGTATCAGGATCAAAACTCAGCAAACCAAAATGTTGTTCATTCGTTTGTATATTGTCCCAAAATGGTCTGCGGTTAGGATTATCATAATCCATTGTGTTCCACGTTCGTTTGAACCACTCATCCTGCCAAGCAAACACAAGTCCTCCAGCCATTCCTTCTTCAACAATATCTTCATATAAAGAAACGAGATATCGACCCTGCTCTTGTTCTGAATGCTGGCCCTGATCATATCCATAAACATTTTCATGTGTTAACCCTCTGGATGCCGGGATGCCATACTCAGCTACTACTACCGGCATTTCGTGATGTTTTTTCATATCATGCAGATACCCTGCATAGTTGTTCTTTTCCCCTCGATGATCAACATAGTTCACGTACTTTTCTTCATAATTTAAGAAATCCGGGTAGTAAGGATAAATATGATAAGACGCAAACATACCTGGATAGAAGGCTTCCTTCGCCTTAATTTGGTTTGGATTTACTGACACCATATCTTCCTCTTCACTTGGTTCAGCAGGATGCTCTAATAAGTCTGTTGTTACCCAGTTTGTAAAACTCATCGGATGCTGCCAGTTATAAGTTTCCGCCTCATATGTTGCCGTATAATCCATCATTTCAGCTAGCCATACTTCAAAAGGTGATGAGTCTGACGTTGTGAAGTACTTCCCATCATAGCTTGTTTTATCTGGGTATTTTTCATTTGTCCTCACAACAGCCTTAGGATCCCACTCAACCCCAATAACCCAGCCTAATAAATACGGAGACAAGTCATGTACATATTTCCCGCTTGCATGTCCAGCTCTTTCTTCAATATCAGCATTTCCATGAATGATATCAATTGTTCGTTGTATCTCTGCTTTAAAGTCATCCATTACTTCTGGATCATATGCTGTTCTTTGCTTTTTCTCATCAAAAAAAACATCTTCATTAACCCATACTCCATGAAATAAATAGATTGGATCTTCCCGACTACTATTATGTTCATACAAAGCTTGGTAAAATGCAGGCGGATGAATTGTGTAAACACGTAGTGCATTTGCATTCATTTCACTTATTTGGTCAAACCATCGTGCATATTCTTCCTTTGTTATACCAGTTTCTCCCGGGAAAGTACCAGGTTTAGCAATACCCATATTTACGCCTTTTATCAGCATATCTTCCCATTTTCCATCTTTATATAATTGAAGATATTCATCACTCGCAGCACCTGTCAGTTTTAAACCATCTTTTGTAAGGATTTCTGGTTCAACGAGTGTATCTTTCTGGTTAGTGGCAGAAATCTTCTTATTCGTTAAAATTTCTGTCATCAACGGTACATATGCTTTCCAAAAGAAAGTGTCTGTTCTCCCTTCTTGTTCAAACGAAAATAACTTTTGCCACCATGAGAGACCATTCATTTGATAAATACTTGGAACCTTCTCTTGATCAACAAAATCACCTGCAAAGTAGTAGGTATCATAAGATTGATTTTGATGATGAATAACGGCAGGGAATTGAGTTGGAATCTCATAATTTTCTAACGTTTGCTTTCCACTATCTGTTAAAGGTAATTCAAACGTTGCTTGGACCTCTTCCTCATTTCTGGCATTCACAATATCAAACCAATAATTATACTGAACAGCCTTTTTTATATGAAATTGTTTTTGTCCTTTGTCTGTTAACTGGAACAAAGCATGGTTTTCTGCCATATCTTTGTCTGTTAACACAACAACCTGATCTTTTTCATTAACAAATACAAAGCCATTACCTTCATAGTCAAACGGTTCATTATATTGTGTTTCATAATTTTGTTTTACCCAGACAGGCACTTCATCATTAGTTAAATCATGAAAATACCTTCCCATCCAACCAGTCCATTCCAAATTTAATAATTGGTAAAACTCCGCTCTGACATTCTCCTCAGTCGGTGAACCAAATGTATTAAACTCTGCAATTAATGTTTGGTTATTCTCAATTAATGAGTCGTTTAATGATTGAATCTCCTCTTGTGTGATACCTCCATATAGAAGCTCTGAACGCTTCCCCTCCTTGTTACCGTTCATATATTCATCCTCATAAACACCATATCCATCTGCAAGATATAAAATATCATAAGAGGATAAATCTTCCGGTAGCTCCCGGGTACGGAACTCCGGAGGATTGTCAGTTGGGACAAACCCTACATAATCCTCCTCTAGATTATAATTGTCTGTTCCATCCTTTTTTAACTTTAAATGGTTAAGAACCCAGATCAATCCTTTATGTTCACGGTAAGATTGATCTGGTACCGTTTTATCAATTATAAGTACGTTAAGATTTTGACTTGCTTTTAATTGCCATATCCAAAAAGGAGATGTGAAGATAATAAACAGCAGCAGAACTCCAACTGTTAAGAATACATTTTTTTTAGTCATTTGACACACCTTTTCTTACCATTTCTCCCCAGCCTTTTTTCCCAATTACCATCTCTATCATTCCCTCGACCCTCCATATAACTGTAAGAGGACGGTACCAAAGTGTTTCTGTCATTGAAACTAGAAAAAGAATAACAAAATGCTTTACTTTTGGATATCTTTCCATACTCCACTCCTCCAATAAAACAGATGCCATGGAATAAATAGAACCATAAATAAGGGAGAGAAGGAAAAAGATAATGGCATACTCAACATATATGCTGCCTGTAAATATGGAAATAATTAATATGATATAACCGATTAATTCGATTAATGGTCCTAAAAACTCAACAAAAAAGAAATAAGGCATTGAAAACATCCCTATTGATCCATACTTAGGATTAAACATCAGTTTTCGATGTTTCCATAGGCTATCAAATAATCCCTTGTGCCATCTTTTTCGTTGTCGTCGTAAGAATTTGATCGACTCGGGAGCCTCTGTCCAGCAAACTGGATCTGGTACATATATAATTTTTTTATTCTCCTTTTTTTCTTTAATTAATCGATGAAGACGAACAACTAACTCCATATCCTCCCCAACCGTATGAGCATAGCCTCCTGCATCAATAACCCATTTCTTTGAAAAAACACCAAAAGCACCTGACACAATGAGCAGCAAATTGTTTTCACTTAATCCGACTCTACCTGTTAAAAATGCCCGGAGATACTCAATAATTTGCATAATAACAAGTGGTTTTCGCGAAAGTTCCACGTTAACAAGTTCACCATTTTGGATGTCACATCCATTTGCAATTCTTACACTACCTCCCGATGCAATCACTTCATCATCAGACTCAATAATCGGTTTTAAAACTTTCAGGAATGCATTGCGCTCGATAATTGAATCTCCGTCAAGAGAGCAAAAATACGGATATCTTGATAGATTAATTCCAGCATTTAATGCATCTGCCTTCCCTCCATTTTCTTTGTCGATTACGATTAGATTCGGATAGATCACGGATTGATGGATTCCTTTTACTTTCTTCGTTTCCAGCTGCTTTCGTATAACACGATTTATTTTCACCATTTGAAAACGATCGATTAGTTTTTCTAAAGTATCATCTTTTGAACCATCATTAATGATGATGATTTCATATTCTGGATATTCAATACTGATCAAAGAACGTATACTCCCATAAATTCCGGCTGATTCATTATAAGCCGGAACTAGAATGGATACCGGTTTGGTAAACTCTGATTGCAATAATTCTTCATAAGGCTCAATCTCGTCAAGTTCATATGTTTTTCGTATATGGAAAAGGGAAATAATCAACATTCCACCATAAACTGCAATAATCATAACCATATAAATGACAATAACCCAACTGCCGACAACTAAAAAATTAGACCAATTAATTATCATCACCGCTCTCTTTACTAATCCATTCCTTGGCCATATCCCTGGCAAATTCATCTTTTGTTTCCTCTATTACTCTCTTTAATCGATTAATTCCACCTTTGAACTGCAGGATGGCTTTAGCAGCCTCGGCTCGAACAACATACTCTTGATCTGATAGTAAGGTAATAAGTTGAGCTTCAAAAACACTTAACCTCCTTACTCCAGCTACCTTTGCTGCCATCATACGCACCTGCCAGCTTGATGATAAAAAAAAGGCGCTTAACATTGTTTCATTAATCGGCGCACCTGTATAGGCATAGGCTTTTAATGTTCGTATTTTGAGTTCTTCATCATCACGTTGAAGCAATTTTCCAAGGAGAATGTGGTGATGCAAATATTGTTCTTTTCCAATGGTTTCAATGATCATATATTGTGTTTGCTTAGATAATGTATCAAAGTCATTGACTAACTTATTAAAGGAATCCTCCTCCAAGAGAGAAAGAATAGATAACAAAGCAAAATCAGAAATTGTTGTATCTAATTCTTTCAAATAACCTACTATTCTTTGATCATTAAATTTAGCAAATAACCTTAGTATTTGAATTTTCTCTGGAACTGTTGTGTTCTTTTTTCTATACAAATTGTGCAATAGGTCTATCAAATGATCCATGTAAAAATCTTCAATCGAATAAAGAGCATTCATTCTTAAGCTCCATCGTTTTTTCTTTAATTTTTCAACAATATATTTTGTTAAATGCCTTTTAGCAAAATCACTTATTCTTTGCTTAATATCTTCACTATCCAATACATCCGAGTACTCATTAAGCAACTCGATAAGTGCCATAAATTTTTCCTGACTTCCATTTGGATTTAAAGGACCCTCATTGCCTGATTGTAAAAAATGAAACATATCTAAACGATATGTTTCTTTATATGCATCAATTTTTTTTCTTGTTTCATTACGAATTTTCTTTTGTATAACCAAGTATAGAAATAGACTTAACAGAAGGAAAAACAACCCTAGAAACAAGATAAAAAGTAAACTGAGACTTACTTCTATCATATTATTTCATCCTCTTAATTAAATGACCTAAACGTGTTTCAAGCTCTAAAAGCTTAAATGGCTTTGTAATATAATCATCCGCCCCTAATTGCAAAGCCCTCGTGATGTCATGTTCACTCTTACGTGAAGTTAACATCATTACGGTAAATCGCTCTTGATACGAAAGCGCCCTAAGCTTCTGTAACACTTCTAATCCATCCATTCTCGGCATCATACCATCTAAAATAATTAAATATTGCTCATTATTATTCAAATGCCATGCTGCTTCAATAAATTCCATTCCATCTTTAAATGTCTTAATATCAACGGTGAATCCGTCCGTAAATTTGCTTTTGCTAATTAAATCCTCCAGCATTGTTCGAATGATTGGGTCATCATCCACGATTCCCACATGAATTGGTTTCTTCTTAATATCTTTATAATCAATAGCTGCTACCTTAATTTGATTTCTCCCAGACTGTTTCGCTTCATAAAGGGCACCATCAGCAATTTCAATATTCCTTGTTATCTCAGTTTCATTTGATTGGACTTCATGTATCCCCGACGAAAATGAACAGTAAAACTCTTCTTCATTTCCTTCAAAAGATATATTGGAAAATTCCCTTAAGATTCTTTCAAGAACAAGCTTCGCTTCGTTAGCTTTTGTCTCTGGAAGAAGGATGATAAATTCTTCTCCGCCATACCGGATTATGATGTCATTAATTCGCAACCCTTTTCTTATCGTATCAGCAAATGTCGCTAAAACCTCTTCTCCCACAATATGGCCATATGTGTCATTTACTTGTTTAAAGTGATCAAGATCCAATAAAGCGATACAAAATGATACTCGCCTTCTTTTCAAGCTACTTACAAAGCGTTCATACGTTTGAGGTAAAAACTTACGATTGTATACTCTTGTTAGTTCATCAATCAACATGACATTATCAATTGCTTGTTTTCTCTCTAATTGACGGTTTATTCGGACAATAAACTCTTCAATGTCGATTGGTTTTTGAATAAAATCATCTGTACCTAATTGATAGCTTTTCATTCGCGTCTCTTTTGAGTGATCAATGCTGATCATAATTGTTGGTATAAACTGTTGTTTCATCTTTTCTTTAAGTTGTACCAGCACATCCCACCCATTTTTATCTTTCATGTGAATATCAATGATGACACAATCTGGATTTAAATCATAATAAGAGTTAATCGCACGATCAGGGTTAGCTACAGCTATGACGATCCAACCATGTTTTTCCAAATGCTCCTTTATATACATTAACAGCGCTGTGTCATCATCTATAAGTAAAATTAATTTTTTATCTTCAAATTCGCTTTTTCTCTCAATAATTTCATCAATATTGGAATATTCCTCATAATAAATAATGGAAATAAGAGGGAGTAGAAAAGACTGTAACTCTTCTTTTTTCCACTCTTTTTCTTCATCCAAATTTATTTGATCCATAAGCTTTCTTGCCATATCACCAGCTACTGTAAATCCAATCGTGGAAGCTGTTCCTGCTATTGAATGCAAAAATCGATATACTTCTTTATGTTGAATAATTTCCTTTTCATTAAGCCAAGATTCAAGTTGTTTTCTTACGTTCTTTACCAATAATTGAAAATATTTATTCATTGGCCTCTCCCATTACTCACTATTTTTTCTAAAATCTTACTTTTAATGATGAAAATGTATCATACAACAGACAATTTTACTAGAAAAAACTTTTTGTTTTGACAAAATTCGACTTTTGTCCTACTCATTTAGAGGTTGCGTCATCCACAATATGATAAAAGACTCTCCTTATTCTCGATTACCTTGGGAAAAAATCGCTATAAACTTAAATAGTTGGAGCAATGATATAAGTGCGGCAGCTACATATGTTAAAGCAGCAGCATTTAACACTTTATTTACACCCCGCTCCTCTGCATTTGTTATATAACCCTCAGCAATCATCAAATGCTTTGCTCTTGAACTTGCATTAAACTCCACTGGAAGTGTAACGAGCTGAAAAGCAACCACACCCGAAAAAAAGATAATGCCCAATCCAATTAAATTTAAGCTCCCTAATAAAAATCCTCCCAGCAATAAAAATGGGGCAATGCCGGATGTGAAATTTACAATAGGAAACATTTTATGACGAAGGACGAGTGCCCCATATGCCTCATTATGCTGGATTGCGTGACCAACTTCATGAGCTGCAACAGAAACAGCGGCTATTGATTGGCTGCCATAAACTGAATCCGATAGCCTGACGGTTTTTCTCGTTGGATCATAATGATCTGTTAATGATCCTCTTATATGTTCCACCGGTACATCATATAACCCATTTTGGTCTAATAAATTTCTGGCGATTTCAGCACCTGTCAAACCTGAGGATGCATGGACTCCAGCATATTTCTCAAAATTCCCTTTCACCCTGAATTGAGCCCATAATGAAAGTCCAAAAGCAATGATAATTAAGAAATCCAACGGATGAAAAAACATCGTAATTAACCCTCCTATATGTCGTAATCATTACTTATAGTTTGAGCAAAAGCTTTATATCTACCATAGAAATTTAATTTCCATGAATTTCGCAAGCTAAATCTAAATATGTACATACTAAACATAATTGTGTAGGATGATCGTTCTTTTAAAGGAAGTGAAACAGCTTGAAATTAAATGAAGAAGAAAAAAAACTTTTAAGCGAAGCGATAGATAAAATGAACGAAGGATTAGATACATTTATCGGATTTTATAATGACTCTGAAGAAGATAAAGCATTAATTGAATTTACCGAAGACACAATCGAAACAATTGAGAAGGCTATAAGTTTCTATGGAAAAGATGAAGTAACAGCAAAAATCAATACCATTGTAAAAGAAGTGTTATCCTTTATCCCGAATAAGAAAGGAAATTCATAATGGCAAGAACAAATAGAACGATTGTTCAGTGGCTACGATGGCCAATTCACTACCGAATTACCATTATTGTTCTCCTTATTGTGCTTATATTTGGGGAAATCATTTCACTCGTTGAACCTGATGAGTTCCCTACAATTTTTGATGGAATTTGGTGGGCTGTTGTCACTGTTTCGACGGTAGGATTTGGAGATTATGTACCGCAAACCTATGTTGGCAGAGGAATTGCTATGCTCATGATATTAGCCGGGGCCAGCTTTGTAACCGCCTATTTTGCGAGTGTGTCTACAGCAGCAATAAAAAGGCAGCATTCTTATCTGGAAGGAAGAGTACGGTTTACTGGGAAAAATCATGTTGTATTAATTGGATGGAATGAGAAGGCAAAAGAAATGGTTGAATCTCTCCAAACAGTAAAACCTTTTAAACAAATTGTCCTTATAGATGAATCATTGAAAGAATCACCTTTAATTGAGAATGTTCATTTCATTAAAGGAAACCCGATACACGATGATACCTTATTAAAAGCAAAGGTGCTGGAAGCTGATGCTGCGATCATAACCGCCGATCAGCACAAAAACGAACAAGACGCTGATATGTGTTCTATTCTCGTCTTATTAGCTTTAAAAGGGATTAATCCTAACCTGTATTGTGTTATTGAGATATTAACTGAACAGCAAACGAATAATGCAACAAGAGCAGGAGCAGATGAAATCATTAAAACCTATAAACTAACAAGTCATTTGATGATGAGCAGCTACCTGGCGAAAAGCGGATTATCATCTTTTTACTCTGAATTTAACCCGGCCAACGGGAATTCTTTCAAAGTCCTTCCGGCTGATCAACGGCTAATAGGAAAAACCTTTAAAGAAGCAAGTTATGAACTTTTGAAAAATGAATCAATTTTAATTGGAATAAAAAGAGGAGATGAAGCAAAAGTAAATCCGCCTCTCTCCTTTACCATTCAACAAGATGATTACTTAATTGTCTTTACCCACTAATCTAATAATTCAGCCTCAAGCTCTTTCACAAGTGCCTTCCCTAAATCAAGATATTCTTTAGGGAAGGTTGCATCCTTATCAACCGGCTCCTGAAACTGATCAAAGGAAGCACTAAAGTTTCCAATATGAACATGGTCATCTAAACCAATTTGATATTTATGTGATAAAAGAAAAGGTGTTCCAAGCTTAACTGTTGTATTACGTGAGTCAAGCTGCCCATCTACTGCTGTAAATGGAATTCTTAAAAATTGATAGCCAACTTCTGAATCAATTTTATAATCGAAAGACCCGTGGTCATAATCCCAATTTCCCCCAATATCATATCCCAAAGGCTTAAGTGTTTGTTCTAAATTATATAATTGAAATGTTTGTCCTTCTAATCTTGAACGAACCTCAATCATGGCAAACCCTCCTTTTTCTTTAGATTTGCCCATTTATGAAAAAACATGCTTTCGTGCAGCGCACAAATTAAAAAGGCCGACAATTACACTTGTCAGCCCTTCATTACCTAAATTATTTTTCTAAACGTTTTTCAAGCTCTGCTTTCTTCTCTTCAAAACCAGGTTTACCAAGTAATGCAAACATATTTACTTTATAGGCTTCAACACCTGGTTGATCAAATGGGTTCACTCCTAATAAGTAACCACTCATTGCACATGCTTTTTCGAAGAAATATACTAAGTAACCAAATGTGTACTCGTCCATTTGTGGAATAGATACAACTAAGTTTGGTACACCGCCGTCAGTATGAGCAAGCATTGTCCCTTGGAATGCCTTTTTGTTAACAAAATCAACTGATTTTCCAGCAAGGTAATTTAATCCGTCTAGATCACTTTCTTCAGCTTCAACAATTAGTTCATGGCGAGGAGCTTCAACATTAATAACTGTTTCAAAAATGTCGCGACGGCCTTCTTGAACATATTGACCTAATGAATGCAGATCTGTTGAGAAGTTGGCTGAAGAAGGATAAATTCCTTTTTGGTCTTTTCCTTCACTTTCACCAAATAGTTGTTTCCACCATTCTGCAAAGTATTGAAGACCAGGCTCATAGTTAATAAGCATTTCGATTGTTTTTCCTTTATTATAAAGAACGTTACGTACAGCCGCATATTGGTAGGCAGGGTTTTCTTCAAGCTCTGACTTACCAAAGTCATCACTAGCTGCTGCTGCCCCATTCATCATCGCTTCAATATCCACTCCAGTAACAGCAATTGGAAGTAACCCTACAGCTGTTAAGACAGAATATCTTCCACCAACATCATCAGGAATAATAAATGATTCATATCCTTCCTCTGTTGCAAGCGTTTTAAGAGCACCACGTGCTTTATCTGTTGTTGCATATATACGTTGCTTTGCTTCAGATTTTCCATACTTTTCTTCAAGAAGCTTTCTGAAGATACGGAACGCTAATGCAGGTTCAGTTGTCGTTCCTGATTTAGAAATAACATTGATTGAGAAATCTTTACCTTCTAATAAATCATGAAGATCCTTCATATATGTAGAACTGATGTTATTACCAACAAAGATCACTTGTGGAGTTTTTCTTTGTTCTTTTGATAAAGAATTGTAGAAAGAATGGTTCAGCATTTCAATTGCTGCACGAGCTCCTAAGTATGAGCCTCCAATTCCAATAACAAGAAGAACGTCAGAATCATTTTTAATTTTTTCAGCACTTTTTTGAATACGTGCGAATTCTTCTTTATCATAGTTTTTCGGTAGATCCACCCAACCTAAGAAGTCACTACCAGCGCCAGTTTGTTCATGGATAGAATGGTGTGCAACTTTTACAAAGTCACGTAAGTATGTAATTTCATGTTCGTTAAAAAAAGATAAGGCATTCGAGTAGTCAAAGCGTACATGCGTCATAACAGTTTTTCCTCCATTAATCATCATTATATTATAGCTTATTATCACTTTATCTAAACTGATAGGTTAAATCAAGCAAAGATATCAATTGTAAACGTTATCACTCTGTTTTATTTTTCATAATACTTTTGCATGCTCTTTTTTTTAAAAATTTATATAAGTGCGAGAATTAGTTCGTTCCATTGCGCTGCAGACTCTCGCTTCATTCCACTATAGTTTTCATAGTTTAATAGCAGCCTAGTTTTTTTACACTTAGACTGATATCAAATAATTTATCGTTCTAATATATTGACCAAAGAGTGGCTGAATTAATTCAGTACAAATAACTTGTCATGAAAAAAGAAAACACGGAGAACCCGTGTTTTCCCTTTATAAAGAAGCCGTTAAAATAGCAACAACATCTTCCTTGTTAAGCTTTTTAAAGTTTCCGAATTCACCGTTGACCATGGCTTTATCTGCCATTAGATCAATATTTTCATCGGTGATGTTATAATCCTGTAATCGGCTTGGAGCACCTATGCTGCTCCAGAATTCACGCAGTCGATCAATTCCTTCTAAGGCAACAGTTCTGTCATCTTTACCAGTTGGATCAACGTCAAACACGTTTACCGCCAGCTGAACAAAGCGAGAAACATTCACATCAAGATTATGCTTCATCCAGTTTGGAAAAAGTATTGCCAGACCACCAGCGTGAGGAATATCATATACAGCAGATACCGCATGCTCAATATTATGACTTGCCCAATCACCACGATATCCCATTTGCAACTGTCCATTTAAAGCAATTGTTCCTGAATAAAGAATGGTCTCACGAAGCTCATAATTCTCTAAATCCTCAATTAATTTTGGTGCTGCTTCAATAACTGTCTTAAGTGTTGATTCGCAAAAGCGGTCTTGTAATGGAGTATTTTTTGTATGATGAAAATATTGTTCAAAAATATGTGACATCATATCAACAATTCCATAGACCGTATGATCCTTTGGAACAGAAAATGTATTAACAGGATCTAAAATTGAAAATTTAGGAAAAGTCAGCGGACTTCCCCAGCCGTACTTCTCTTTTGTTTCCCAATTTGTAATGACAGATCCTGAATTCATTTCTGAACCAGTTGCAGCTATTGTTAAAACTGTACCAAATGGTAAAGCTTCTGATGGAATGTGTTTCTTTGTGACAATATCCCAAGCATCACCTTCATATTTCGCCCCGGCAGCAATCGCTTTTGTGCAGTCAATAACGCTGCCTCCACCTACTGCTAATATAAAATCTATGTTTTCCTCTTTACAAATTTCAACTCCGCGATGAACCGTTGACAATCTTGGATTCGGTTCAACCCCGGCTAATTCAAACAATTGAAGATTGGATTTATTCAGTATCTCAACAACTTGGTCATATAGACCGTTACGTTTAATGCTTCCTCCACCATAAACAAGTAGTACATTCCTTCCATACTTAGGAACCTCTGCTTCTAATTGCTCGACTTGTCCCTTACCAAAAATAAGTTTTGTGGGATTATAATATGTAAAGTTTTCCATTCATTATCGCCTCCATATTTAGATTATGTAATTTTCACGTTTTCTTGTAAAGAAATGTGCATGAGAAGAAAAAAATTTCTTGAATAGAAATGATTATTTTTCACAACATAATAATGTAGTTCACAACTAAGGAGGTTGCACAATGAGCGCAATTCAACGTATAGCACTTGTACTTACAATAATCGGAGCCATTAACTGGGGGTTAATCGGATTCTTTCAATTCGATTTAGTAGCCTCTATCTTTGGTGGACAAACGTCAGCACTATCAAGAATTATCTACGGATTAGTTGGTATTGCTGGCTTAATCAACCTTGGGCTATTATTTAAGCCTTCTGAAGAAGTGTCAAGAGAACCACGTCCTGAAGCAAGATAAACACAAAAGCGCAAGCGCCTTGGTTAGCCTCGGGCAAATAAGACGATTTTGAATAGAAGGCGTTCTTTTCCTTCAATTCTAAATTAGCTAGGCGCTGGATCTGGATGTCAAAGCGGTTATCAAGTTCTTGCAGTTAATAATGTCATAAACAAGGTAGAAAAGACTAACACTACGTTAGTCTTTTCTATTTAGGTAAACAAAAGGATGTCCGCAAAGTATGTGGACATCCTTTTTACCGTTCATTCTTATTTTTTTACTTCTTCGCGTTTTGATTGCTCAATCCACTCTTCTAGTTTATCCTTTAATGTATTAAAACCTTGAGGAGTTTCAGTCTCAGCCTTAACAGTCGCTTGACGTTTTTTTGGTTTTTTAGGAGCTTCCTTTTTCTCTTCAACAGGTGCTTCTTGAGTTGCACGGATTGATAAGCTAATTTTTCCTGATTTCTCGTCAATTGAAAGAACTTTCACTTGCACTTCATCATTTACATTTAAGTGTTCGTTTACATCCTTAACAAAACCATGTGTAATTTCAGAGATGTGTACTAGTCCTTGTGTTTCTTCATCAAGTGCAACGAATGCTCCGTATGGTTGAATTCCTGTTACTTTTCCTGTATGAACACTACCTATTTCAAACTTAGTTGTCATATTTAACACTCCTATTTTTCTTATATTTATATGTCCCAATATACGCAATTAAAAATTATACCACAGCTTAATGCATTTGACAAAAGATTTTGAACTGCTCTCACAATGTAGTATACCCTAAAAAAAGCAACGATGAACCCGTTGCTTTAAAATAGTGACCGATGTTCTACTTTTGGAACTCCATCTTCAAGTCGAAGCTTGAGCTGAGCTGTTTCTCCATCTTTTTTAATATAAATATGCTCAATCCTTTCTCCATTTTGTGTATAGGTGATATCAACCATTTTCACTTCATTTGATAAATGTTGAATATCAAAGCCCGCATTATTTATCTCAGATGTGAATTGCTCAAGTGTTGGTACATCAGCCTCTCGACCTTTATAAATTAAAGCATATGCCATTTCGTAGTCCTCTTTTTCAAGAGCATGCATATACATTCTCACTACAACCAAATCAATTGTATTGTTACCAGCAAAAGGACCATCCAATAGCTGATTATTTTCAGTTTCTTTGTAGGATTTATATGTTTCCATCATTTGGTCTGTCAACGGTAAAAGATTCACACTTAATCCGTTTGGAACAGCTTTTAAGTTGGATGGAATAAGGGTTTCTACCTCTTTTTTTAAATCGTCTGTTAATTGATTGTCTTGGTCTCTGAGTTTATGCAAAAAGACCTGTACAATCTTAGATGTTTCACTGTTAGGGTTTGCTGAAATAAACCGATCAAACTCGTTTAGTGTTTCTTCCTCAATATATCCCTGTTCATTTACTATTGGAGTATTGTTTAACCCGGTCAAATAATACTGAACCCATAGTTGGTATAATGACTTTAATTCATAAAGGTCTACAAAATTTGGATTTTTTAAGATAATGCCCTCTAAAAGAATGATTCTCTCCTCAAGCTCTTTCCTAGTAATAATTAAAGCACCATCAGACGCAATTTTAGCTCCTTGCTTAATGTCAAGATAACCCTGTATTTCCTTTGACATATGACCATTAAAAGCTTCTAAGATTTTTGTATAGTCAATCTTAAAATAAATGGTACCTTCACCATCATCTATAAAGATATATCCTATACGTTTCATTTCTTCAACTAAATCAACATATTCTTTAGAGCTGCTGCTAAAATCAGGTGAATTTAACTTCTCCACATATTCGGATATGTTTGTTACTTCTGCTTGATTCTCTTCATAAACTTTTTGCCATTTATTTGTATATCTTTCTTTCAGATATTCCAGCTTTTCAATATATTTGATAATTTCCTCGTCACTCACTTGATCGTCTTCAGCCATGGTACGGATTAATTCAAATTCTTCGTTAGGGAGAGATACACGTAAATCAATGATTTGCTTTACATTGTCCGAGTAATTTTTCAGCTCAGTTTGCGTTTTGTACGATGTTCGCTCTTCAAATTTTTGAACAGCTTCTTTGGCTTCCTGTACAAATGCATATTGTTCCACATCCTGAAAACCTAGTTCTTCTTCAAGCTCATCCACTTTTCTTTCATAATATCCTCTTATTTCGTTTATTGCATTCTCAATGTCATTGGCTGTTACGAGCTGATTTTCAGTTGTATTCTGAGAAGGTGGTGAGTTTGTACCTGTATTTTCAGGCTGAGTTAATAGCTGTGTTGCTAGTAAGCCGGCAATGAACAAAACTCCGATAAATGATGCGACATAAGGTAATGTGAGCTTTACTTTCCGCTTATATGGTTTTTCTGCTTTTTTTACTTCCCCGACAATTTTTTCGACAGAAGAGATCGTTGACATTTGGTCATATGAGTTCTTCAGATTCTTCATTTTTTCTTCAAATAATTTGTCATCCATAAATGTCACCTTCCTTCTTCTTGAACTCTTCTATAACTTTCTTTAGCATGGTTTTTCCTCTGAGAATCCTTGTTTTAACAGTTGATAACGAAATGGACATAATATCAGCGATTTCTTCATATTTTTTTTCATGAAAGTAAAATAGTACGATTGGAACTCGGTATTTTTCATCCAGTTTTTGAATGGCTAAATGCAGCATCCGGTCTTCTTCATTTCGAATCACTTCTGCTTCAGTTTCAGGATAGTCATCATTTCTAAGATCCTGTTGTATTTTAAATACCTTACGAAGGTTGGACTGTCGTTTCCGAGCAAAGTCTCTCGTGACATTTAAGGTGATTTTATATAACCACGTTGAAAATTTAGCTTTTGTAAATTGATCAAGAAACCGATATACGCGAATAAATACTTCCTGTGTAATATCTTCAATTTCATCCTGCCTATTTCCTAATTGGTAGGCAAATTTCTCAACAACGGGATAATGCATCTCTACTAGTTGCTGAAATGCATTCATATTGCCTTGTTTCGCTTTTTTGATTAAGTCATCTTCAATCATGTTACACTGCCCTCCTCTTTCACTCATTAAACGGATGGTTACAGGAATTTGTTGCACATTTGAATGGAACTGGATTGGAGAAATAAAATGAGGAAAAAACAAAAAAATGTGTTTAATATATACAAAAAGAGGGGAATACTATATCCATAAGGCTTTCTAGTATTCCCCCCCTTTTTTTCTCTATATATGCTGACCTAAAAGGTCAGCATTTTTTTTGTACAAAACGTTGCATTCTTCTCAAAGCTTCTTGGAGTTGCTCTAGGGAAGATGCATAGGAGCAACGGATATACCCCTCTCCACTTTCACCAAAGACACTTCCAGGTACAACCGCTACCTTCTCTTCCATTAATAATTCTTCTGCAAATTCTTCTGAAGAAAGATTTGTTTTTTGAATTGATGGGAATGCATAAAAAGCTCCTCCAGGCACATGACATGAAAGCCCCATTTCATTTAACGCACTAACAAACAGGTTTCTTCGTTGTCTGTAGCTTTTTTTCATATGCATAACATCTTCTTTTCCATTTTTTATCGCTTCAACTGCAGCATATTGTGCCATTGTTGGAGCACACATCATGGCATATTGATGAATTTTAAGCATAGCACTTAAAAACTCCTGGTTTGCTGCCACATATCCCAGACGCCAGCCTGTCATTGCAAAACCTTTTGAAAAACCAGAGACAAGAATTGTACGTTCAGCCATACCCTCGATTGAAACAAAGCTTGTATATGCTTCATCGTATGTCAACTCTGCATAAATTTCATCTGAGATGACTAATAAATCATGTTTTTCAATAATACTAGCTATTTTTTCAAGGTCCTCTTTATTGAGAACTGTTCCGGTTGGATTGCTCGGGGAACACAAAATGATCGCTTTTGTTTTTTCGGTAATTGCCTTTTCCAGATCTGATGGCTGTAATTTAAATTCCATTTCTCCGCTTGTTTGAACAGAGACAGGAACTCCTCCAGCTAATGAGACAAGAGACGAGTATGCAACAAAACTGGGTTCGATTACAATTACTTCATCGCCCGGATTTACAATTGCTCTTAATGCAATATCAAGTGCCTGGCTTGCGCCTACTGTAACAAGAATCTCTTCTTTTGCACTGTACGTGATATCTGTTTTTTCTTTTAGGTAATAGCTAATTTCGTTTCTCAACTCAAGCAATCCAGCATTAGCTGTATAAGATGTATACCCTTGTTCAAGCGAAAGAATACTTGCTTCCCTTACGTTCCAGGGAGTAACAAAATCAGGCTCACCTACACCTAAGGAGATTACGCCTTCCATGCTAGAAGCCAAGTCAAAAAACTTTCGAATTCCTGATGGTTTTAAGTTTTTGACTGTACTTGACAGATAATGAGACGGTTCAATCATGGTGATACCACAATTCTTTTGTCCTCATCATCTTGTTCGAATATAGTACCATCATGCTTATATTTCTTTAAGATAAAATGAGTTGTTGTTGATAATACTGAATCTAATGTTGACAGCTTCTCGGATACAAACTGTGCAATTGCCGACATAGATTTCCCCTCAATAATGACGGAAAGATCATATGCTCCTGACATAAGGTAGACAGATTTCACTTCATTGAAACGGTAAATACGCTTCGCGATATCGTCAAATCCTACGCCTCGCTTCGGTTGGACTTTTACATCAATCATTGCCTTGACACCTTCATGTCCTTCCACTTTGGCCCAGTTTACCTGTGCTGTATAGTCAACGATAATTCGCTGCTCTTCAAGTTTCTTTATCATGTTTTTTGTATCATCCACAGATAGATCAATCATTTTGGCGATTTGTTCTGCAGTCAAGCGGCAGTCGTCTTGTAATAATTCTAACAGCTCCACTTCTTTTTCACTAAACTTCATTAAATACCACTCCTACTTTTCAAATCTTCAGACAATTATACCCCATATTACTTGTTTTTCATATGTTTCATAAAAAGAAATAGGGGTAGATTTTTACATGTGTGTTTTTTATATTTCCGTAAATCCTAAAAAAACAACATGTTAAATCAATCTAATATTTTATCATACAATCGACAATATTTTATAGGAAAATTGGAGTGAATGCTTATGGACTATTATTGCAGTGCCATGAAAATACTTGGCATTAACGTTCACTATGAGGTATATAAACATCATCCTCTTAATCCAACCATTGTTTTAATTCATGGTTTTCTTTCCTCCAGCTTTTGCTATCGTAAGATTATTCCAATCTTACAGGAGGATTTTACACTTGTCACAATTGATTTACCACCTTTTGGCAAAACAGAAAAATCAACAGATTTCGTCCATTCATACTCAAACATGGCAAAAGTCGTTATTCAGTTAGTAGAAGGGTTAAATATAAAGAAAGCGTATCTTGTGGGACATTCAATGGGTGGACAAGTTTCTCTAAATGCCGCAAAGCAGAGACCTGATTTATTTGAAAAAGTGGCATTACTATGCAGCTCAGGTTATATGAAAGGTGTCCACCCTAGTTTAAAGCTCGGTTCTTATTTTCCCTATTTCTATTTAGGGATAAAACATTGGCTGGCAAGACAAGGTGTTTTAAAGAATTTATATAATGTTGTTCATGATCGAACTCTTATAGACCAGGAAATGATGGACGGATATATGGAGCCTTTCCTTGATGATAAAATTTTCAGAGCCTTAAACCGGATGATTCGTGATCATGAGGGTGATCTCTCGTCAGAAGAATTAAAGCTAATTGAACAACCAAGCTTACTTCTTTGGGGGAATGAAGACAAAGTCGTACCAGTTCATATCGGGGAAAGGTTAAAAAAGGATTTACCAAATTCAACGTTTTTTTCATTTAAACAAACAGGACACCTTGTCCCTGAGGAAAGACCTGAACATGTATCTGAAAAAATTGCTACATTTTTTTACCAGGCAACATAAAAAGAAGTCCTTATATCCATAAGGGCTTCCTCAATATCCTGCTTCAATATTACATCTCACAACTTGAATTGTGTTTAATTAGGAGAAGTTTTCTAGCCATCCTTTCACAATCGGAAAGTGGAATAATTTCTTCAAAGGAAAACTCAAAAATGGCTTGTATTTTTCTTGCAAGTTTTATTTCTTCTTCAAAAAGATGTACTGCTTGCAACACATCAACTACCTCTGTTTCATAATGGCCTGCCCCATAACCTAAAGGATCCCATTGTAACAATACATCCATAATTTTTAGATTCGTTTGTTGTGCTTCCAATTTTTTCACCTTTGATAATCTTTTTTTTTGCACTGCCATTGTAACATACTTATAGTAAGAGTATATATTAGAATCTATCCTATAAAAAGATGAGGTGTGATAATCAATGAGTCGATTTGATAAAGTGATTAATCGAAAACAAACAGATTCAGTAAAGTGGGACTATACAAAGAAAATTTTCGGTGTGGAAAATGTCTTGCCAATGTGGGTAGCTGATATGGATTTTTCAGTACCTGAAGAAGTAATAGCTGCCTTACACTCCCGTGTTGATCATGGTATTTTTGGTTATACAATGCCAGGGACAAATATGGAAAAAGCTGTGCAGAGCTGGTTAAAAAAACGCCATCGTTGGGAGATTGATCCTAAAACTATCTCATATAGCCCAGGGATTGTAACGGCTATTAGCTTAGCTATTCATGCCTTTACATCTCATGACGAAAAGATTGTCGTTCAACCACCGGTTTATTATCCTTTTTTTGAAATTGCTCAAAAGCATAAAAGAGAAGTATTATACAATAAATTAATTCTTAATGAAGATTTCCGCTACGAGATTGACTTTAATGACCTTGAAGCAAAGCTTTCTGACGAAAAAACAAAGCTGTTTATTCTTTGTAATCCGCATAATCCTAGTGGACGTGTTTGGTCGCGTGAAGAATTAACCAAAATTGGTGATCTATGTATTAAGCATAATGTCATCATCATTTCAGATGACATTCATTCTGACCTTTTATTATTTGGAAGTCGTTATACACCAATCGCATCAATAAGAGAGGACATCGCTAATCAGACTGTCACATGTATCGCACCAAGTAAAACATTTAATTTAGCAGGACTCCAGTCTTCTCTCGTTCTTATTCCAAATGATTCTCTTAAACGGAGATATCACGATGTTCAACAACTTTTTGGTCTTTTAAGTATTAATACAATAGGAGCCGATGCTATGGAAGCAGCCTACTCTTATGGCGAAAAATGGCTTGATGAACTTCTCCCATATCTGGAGGAAAATGTTGTTATAATCGAAGACTATTTAAAAGAGCATTTGCCCCAAGTGAAAGTCATGAGACCTGAAGCCACATATCTTGTATGGCTTGATGCAAGAAGTTTAAATAAAACAGATAAAGAATTACAAGAACTTCTACTTAAAAAAGGGAAACTGGCATTACATATCGGATCTAAATTTGGAGCAAATGGTGAAGGATTTTTAAGAATGAATATTGCCTGTCCAAAATCAACTATTATTGAAGGAATGGAAAGGCTTGTCACAGCTTTAAAAGCAAAATAACGATACATCAAAAACTCTTCAGATATTTAATCAGTTGATACCTGAAGAGTATTTGGTACATAAAAGTCCATTTATTTTAGAAAACAATACTTACTGCAAAGAATTAGGACGTCGATGTCTTTTCTATACTTTAATCCTTAATATAGTTAAACTTTCTTAAAGTATTAAAAATTTAAACAAATCCCCTTCAAGTAATGGTATAATTAGACAGAAAATACTTTTACTAACTAAAGGTGACTAATAATGGATCTCGTAAAAGATATCATCCTACAAACTACATTTGTTATATTACCAATTTTTATCTTCCATCTGTTTTGGTTAAGCAGGAATGATCTTAATGCATTGAAAACGAATATACCTTTAATCACATTCGGGTGTATGATTTCATCCATTCTTTGCATTATTGCTCCAATTGAAATCATTGATGGTTTATATTTCAATTTGCATACAATCCCATTATTTATTAGTTTTGTATACGGCGGCTATATTTCCGGCTTCATCACTCTTCTATCAACAATAGCTTATTTTGTATATCCGTATGAATATAGTCTGTTTTATCTGGGTATTAGTATACTAGTCTATGGTATTATTTCACTATCGATTCGGAATCGTTGGCTTACATATACCTTAAAGAAAAAATTCTTATACACACTACTTTATGGCGCAAGTATTCTGACTTTCACTTTATTAGTATTTTTGTTTGTAAGCGTTTCAAAAATTGAATCGGTTCATTTTCAACAAATTATCCTTGTCGGGGTTTCCATTTTCATTTTAACACTAATGCTGGTCTTGTCCGTTTACCTAGTTGAATATATGAGAGCAACAGCTGTTTTACGATTAGAGTTGGTGAAAGCCGAAAAGCTATCAATAGTGAGTGAACTTGCCGCAAGTGTAGCCCATGAAGTCAGAAATCCACTGACTGTTGTTCGGGGCTTCGTTCAGCTTATTGGAAACTCAACCGATAGCACAGATAATCAACGAAAAGAATACATGAATCTCGTTCTTGCCGAATTAGACCGAGCTCAATCCATCATCACAGACTACCTTGGAATGGCTGGTCAGCACAAGGTTCAAAAGGAAAAAATCAACCTAACTGATACTCTTAATGAAATTACGGTTTTAATGACTTCATATGCTAATTTCAAGACTGTTCGATTCAACTGTGATATCGAAAAGAACTTGTATGTCTTTGGTGACCGTTCAAAATTAAAACAAGTATTTATAAATATTATTAAAAATTCTATTGAAGCTGTTCCAAGTATCAACGGTATCGTGTCTATTAAAGCTGAAGTGAAGGAAGAACTTATTTATATTAAGATTTCAGATAATGGGGTTGGAATGACTAAAGAACAAATCGAACGGTTGGGAGAGCCTTATTATTCGCTTAAAGAAAATGGGACTGGTCTCGGATTAACCGTTACCTACAGCATCATAAACAGTCACGGCGGATCTGTTAAATATTCAAGTGAACTAAACAAAGGAACAATTGCCATTGTTCGATTGCCCTTCTATGTCAACAAAAGCACCACACATCCATTTGAGGTACATCAAAATTTAGGGTAGAAAAATGATAGATATTGTCTTTTTTATAATACATACTTTATACACAAAAAAGGATGATTGTTAGTCATCCTTTTTTGTTCATTCCTCTTCCTCTTCAGGCTTAACTTCCTTCTTATCACTTCGTTCTGCCTCTTTTTCTGTAATTTCACCACATGCGATTCTCTGTCCTGAATTGCCTGCAGGTTGTGACATACCGTCGTCTTTACCATCTGTTATGACAATAGACGTACCTTCTTGACGGAGCAAGGAGTTTTTCTTGTCAGCCTTTAACGTTAGCTGAGGAGCCATTAATGTTGCTTCAGCTTTCCCATTTTCCGAAATGATGTTTGGCAGGTCCCCTGCGTGTGCTCCTTCAGGATGAAGTAATCCGTGTTGCTTTTCATCAGGGTTAAAATGATTTCCAGCAGATTTAAACTCGGGAGCTTCACATGTTCCTTTTTCATGTATGTGAAACCCTAGCTCCCCATCAGGCAATCCCTCCAGCATAACGTCCAGTTCGACACCCTCAGACTGCTCCGACAGTTTAATTGTCCCTAAAGAATCACCGCTAGTATTAAACATTTCAACATCCATTTTCGTGATCTCTTTTTCCATACAACCGGTTAATACAAAAAGAAATACAATAGAAAAAAAAGTTATATGCTTCATCATACCCTCCAACAAAAGTATTGGCTAAAGGGTATTTTTCGCCTGACAATCTGTTTTTATACTATTCATGAACACAAAACTGTGAGCGATTGCAAAAACAGGTTAGATACTCACTTTTCTTTTGACTGTTTGCCTCCCTTCATTAATTTATCCACTTTGTCTTCTTCTTTTTTTGATACTTTTAATATAAAACGGAAAGCAAAAAAAGCTGCGATGGTAAAGATGACCATTGTTATAGCTGCTGGAATATATTCCGTTTTATCCTCCGGGAAATATAAGAACAATCCTATTATAGGGTTTAGATAATCCAATTTATTCACGCCCTCTCTTTGTCCTACTATAGCAAGATTTTTTAATTTTCACTAGTTCGCAAAAGCAGATAAAACAAAACGTTCACAATTGCGTTGGAATACCGACTTAATGAAATAAATGGTAGTATAGACAGAGAGTAGTTCATTTGAATGAAGTTTTAGTTTAAGGGGGTAAACATAGTGGAAGAAAAGAAAATTGGAGATGTTGTAACAGGGATTTATAAAACAGGAAAATATATCGGAGTCGTTACGGACATTCGCCAAATGCATTACTTAGTTCAAGTAAAAGCTGTGATTAAGCATCCTCAACAAGGAGATTTACATAATCCGAAACAGGTGGATGTCCAAATGTTTCATGAACGAAGAGCTTTAGCTTTTAATGAACAAACAAATGTACCAAAGCAGATGGTTAAACCTTTTGATGGAGATATACCTGATTATCAGCAGTCTTTACAGAAAGCTGTGATATCCATGAAACAGGATTTAGAAGAAATGAACACTGAGTGGGCACAACAGTCTTTAAACAGACTACAAGTATTGGAAAAAGAATACTTCTCTAAATAATCGCAAATGATTTACTCAATAACAATATTACTCCACACTTCATACAATATTGTTATTGAGCTTTTATACTTTGTTTACTTCCATTGATAAAGTTATGTGGCATATTTATTTAAAACCTCTGATAAATCAATTCGGTCTCCAATTGTAGGTGGAGTCGGTTTTTGTAAATAACGCTTATCATCCTCAACTAACTTGAATAAATTATAGGTAGTTAGAGCATCATCCAGTGCACGATGATGTTTTCCAGTTGCTTTCTTTCCGTATTCTTCAACAGCCTTCCATAAACCGGTTTGATTACGATCTCCAAAGAACTTTTTATATTCCATTGATAGATCTCTAAATTTACCCGTGAACGGGAATTCTATTTTATTCATTTCACAATTATGTCTTAATACTTTCATATCCATATTCCCCCACGTAATAACTGTTGTAGGGGCTTTTTGATTATAATTAGATAAAATACCTAATAGTTCTGTAAACGTCATACCCTGGTCTATTTTTTCCTGTGAAATTTGCAGAAAGGTTTTACATCGTTCACTCAAATTGGGGAATTGGTTTGGTTTTACGTATGAGGAGAATTGCTCTTCAATCTTTTGGTTTTTAACAGAAACAATACCCACTTCAATTATTTCAGGGTAAAACCCCTTTGGGTTGGATTTTCCTTCTGGCATTGTAAATTCAAAATCAATAAATAGTAATTGCTCTTGTCCCTCCAATCTGCTTCACTCCTCCTTTACTAAGAAATAGTTTGTTAGTTTCATTATATCACCGAAGCGCTAGAAAGAACTTCAATTTTCCGAAAAATAATGAAATATCCCTTGACTATTTTTTTATAGTAAATCTTTAAGGTGGACGATTCATTTTAAATATATTCAACTGGCAGGATTGTTAGGTATAATTTTTTTAGAACATATACAATCAATACGCTTATTTTTAAGAAAAATCATGTACAATATGACTAATGACCTTAAAAAAGCCTTGTCTACTAATATAGAAAGAAAGTGAATGTATGCGGAGATTATTTGGCTGGATATGTATCTTTATCATGGTTCCCATTTTCCTCCTTTGCGGTTTTATAGCAGGAAAAGAATCTCAGGCAGTAAAAGGATTGGGAACTGTATTAGATGAAAAAATTCCTATCGATACTGTCCAACTCGTTGAAAACAGCTACGTCTTTGACCATGAGGGACGTCTAATATCAGAGATTGTTACCGATCAACAAAACCGAACATATCTTTCATATGAAGATATTCCTGATGTTGTCAAAACAGTTTACATCGAATCAGAAGATAAGCGTTTTTTTGAACATATCGGATTTGATGCAGCAGGTATGCTTCGGGCAGTCTTAATTAATGCCCAATCTCAATCGGTTGAGCAGGGTGGGAGTACCATTACCCAGCAATTAGCACGGAATGTCTATTTATCACATGAACAATCTTATAATCGTAAATTAAGTGAGCTTTTATATTCCTATCAACTGGAAAAAAACTTCACGAAGGAACAGATCTTAGAGGCCTACTTAAATGCCATATACTTCGGAAATGGAACATATGGAATCGGGACAGCTTCCAGTTATTATTTTAATAAACAAATTCAGGAACTAAGCTTGGCTGAGCTTGTCTTTATTAGTGCTATACCAAATAACCCGACAATGTACGACCCGGTAAAAAACTTTCAAGCAACGAAAGAGCGGCAGGAAAGATTGCTTCAGATTCTATATGAAAATGGTTCTATTTCAAGTGATGAATTGCAGGATGCTTTGAAAGATTCTATCAACCTTACCATAAAAACCCGGACAGATACTAATGCCGACTATGTGACATATGTTCATCACGAGTTAAAACAATTAATCGCTGAAAAAGAAGGCTTTGCTCAACAAGCAGAATCAGCAAAAAATAAAGATACACTAAAAAAACAACTAAATGAAAAAGTAAATCAAGTCTTAAGCAAGGGTGTTATTATCCATACAGCATTGGAAACTGAGCGTCAGAATACATTAGTACATGCAATAGAACAGTATATTCCATCAAAAGATACTCAAGGATCAGCTGCAGTCATTAATCATAAAACACATCAAATTGTTGCATTATCCGGTGGTAAAAATTATGAAAAATATTCATTTAACAGAGCATATCAAGCTTACAGACAACCTGGTTCAGCAATAAAACCTTTATTGGATTATGCTCCCTATATTGATATTACCGGCGCAACAGCTACCTCAAGAATTGACGCAGGTGAATTTTGTAAGGATGACTGGTGCCCGGAAAATTATAGTGGTAAAAATTATGGAAAAGTCACATTGGAGACAGCCCTAAAATATTCCTATAATACGGCAGCAGTTCGCTTGCTCGATCAAATTGGAATTGAACAAGGATTTTCTTACTTGGATCCTTTTCAGTTTGCCAACATCTCAAATAGCGACCATCAGCTTCCAGCTGCAATTGGTGGTGTCAGCATCGGTGTATCTCCACTTGAATTGACAAATGCTTACACAACCTTTGGTAATAAAGGGGTCTTTTATCAAAACCATGCGATTACCAAAGTAACAGATTTAAATGGGCAAACTCTCTATGAATGGAAGGAAGAGCCTACACGTGTTTGGAAGGAATCAACCAATACACAGATGCTTTCATTACTGTCAGCTGTTGTAAAAAGTGGCACAGGGCAAAAGGCATACTTTCCAAGTGATTATATCGGAGGAAAAACAGGTACTTCTAACAATTATTATGATCTTTGGTTTGCCGGTCTAACAGAAACCTATACAGGGGCAGTTTGGGTTGGAAAAGATCAGCCTGCTAACATTGAAAGAATGTATACCCAATCACCTCAACAACTAATATGGAAAGAGATGATGAAGTAACTCATTCTACTTAAAGGAGGGTTTAAGTTGCTGAATAACCATAATGCCTCTATATTGCTTTTTGATGGAGTATGTCATTTTTGTGATCGATCTGTTCAATTCTTAATTCACCACGATCACAAAGGGGTCATAAAATTTGCTGCTCTGCAGTCGAACAAAGGGCAAGAATTGTTACGTGAATATCAACTTTCAACTACTGATCTAAACAGTTTGGTCTTGATACACGGTCAACATTACTTCACAAAATCAACGGCCGTGAGAGAAATTTGCCGTCAGCTAGGCGGTAGGTGGAAACTTTTAGCTGTAATACTAAAACTGATCCCAAGACCAATAGCTGATACTATATATGATTTAGTCGCAAAAAATCGTTATAAATGGTTCGGTCAAAAAGATCAGTGTTTGATTCCGAGTAAAGAAGTAAGAAAACGATTTTTACAGTAGGAGTACGCTATTTTTATAGGCTTTTTCTAAGTAAAGTTTGATACTTTTAAATACTAGTTTTAACGTTTTTAGTGGAATGGAGCGGAAGACACTTGACTCCTGCGGGAGGTAGAGGAAAGGCCGAGACCCAGCGGAAAGCAAGTGTCTGGAGCGTAATGAAACGAACTCAGTCTGAATTAAGAAAGATGGCCTTTGACTAATGTCAAAGGCCATCTTCTTTATACAGGTAAACTAGCCATAATACTATTGTAAAGCCTAAAACAAATATATAAGGTCCCTAATATAAAGATAAACCAAAAAAGAACATGAAATAAAACCAATCCTACTAATGAAAAAGATGTCAGTGTTTGACTTATCTTATAAACGATATAGATGAAATATCCAAGTGTCGAAAGCAGAAAAATCGCAATAATAAAGATTGGATATTGCACGGCAATTAAAGATAAAGAACCACCTACTAAATAAATAGCTGATCCACCTCTAATTTTCGTTAAGTTCTCCCCTGCAACATCTTTTGAAAAAAACAACAGTGAAACTTCTGTTACAGTGTTCGCTATAAGTTTTAATGCCGAAAAAACCATAAAATACAAAAGAGCAAAAAGGATAAACAAAGCCAGTTTAATTCCATTATTTGAAAAAAACTCTAGCATTCCATCATAAATGCCAAATGTCTGTAAGTATTCAATGATAATCATGACTGTCGAAATGGAAAGAGAAGCACTAAAAAGTAAAATCGTTATAAGTGGGAAATAACTTGTAAAGTATGTGTTTTTCATGGTCAAATTCCTTACTCTATAAAATGATCAGATCTACTTAATTATGAAGTAGAGGAAAGGTTTTGACAAGACTATGATGGACTTCATCACAATCTTGTGACACACATACGAAAACAGGATGTATTTATCCTCACACCCTGTTAACGAATGACCACACGAACATATTCCCGTGGTCGAAACTTTTCAAAGACATTCGCTTCCTCTGTTAATTTCTCAATAGGTGTTTCTGTATTTGTTAACCGAATTGCGGAATCGTCAAATGAAACAGCTTCTACATATTCTCTTTTTACTTTTTCGTTCACGTACCAAGCACCACTGAACAAGGATGAAAATAAGCATCCTGCAACAAAAATCTTTGCTTTGTGCATGGAATCACCTCAAGGTTAGGATGCTCTTTTGACTTTTATAATATACAAGTCAGCAGAAATTTGTTATCATTTTTATGTTCATATGAACCTGAAATGAGCAATTTTTGCTATCATTTCATAGTTGTCCACAATCTGGAACATAATAAATCAGTAAATGTTAAGTATGATTTTTTCTTTTCTTAAACTGAAAAACCAGATGAAATAATGAATACTGTAAGGAGGTTAAAAAATGACGTTATTACATGTGGCCATCTTATCGCCCTTTTTGCTCGCCATCTTGATTCCGTTCCTGTATAAGTTTTTCCGTCAAATACATACAGGCTGGTTCGTGCTGGTTTTACCAGTCATACTCTTCACATACTTTATACAATTTATTGAAGATACTATGCACGGACACACTATCCGCCAAACGATGGAATGGATCCCTTCTCTCGGTATTAACTTTACAGCATACATAGATGGTCTGGGACTATTATTTGCCTTATTAATTTCAGGTATAGGTGCGTTAGTTGTTCTTTATTCAATTTACTATCTTTCAAAAGATAAGGAACAGTTAAATACCTTCTATGTGTATTTGTTATTGTTCATGGGAGCAATGCTTGGGGTTGTCTTATCTGATAACTTAATTGTACTTTACACGTTCTGGGAGATAACTTCTCTTTCTTCTTTCCTACTCATTGGGTATTGGTACAATCGAGAAAAATCTCGTTACGGTGCACAAAAATCGATGATTATCACCATTTTTGGCGGACTACTCATGCTGGGTGGTTTCATCATGCTTTACATCATGACAAATACCTTCAGCATTAGAGACATAATTAGTCAGGTACCACAAATAACAGACCATACATTATTTGTACCTGCACTCATTCTTGTGCTTTTTGGGGCATTTACAAAGTCAGCTCAGTTCCCGTTCTATATTTGGTTACCAGATGCGATGGAGGCACCAACGCCTGTCAGTGCCTACCTTCACTCAGCAACAATGGTAAAAGCAGGGATTTATCTCGTCGCCCGTTTTAGTCCTGTATTCGCTGGCACACCTGAATGGTTTTGGATTGTGTCATCCTTTGGAATTTTCACGATGTTCTGGGGATCTTTTAATGCAGTAAAACAAACCGACCTTAAAGGAATATTAGCATTCTCAACTGTCAGTCAATTAGGTATGATCATGTCAATGTTTGGAATTGGTTCCGCAGCACTTGTACTTGACTCTATCGATAACAGCTACTATACAGTAGCCACATTGGCGGCAATCTTCCATTTAATTAATCATGCTACCTTTAAAGGAAGTTTATTTATGGTTGTCGGCATTATTGATCATGAAACAGGTACACGTGATATACGAAAACTCGGTGGATTAATGAGTCTTATGCCGATAACTTTTACCATTTCGATTATCGGAGCTTTTTCAATGGCTGGCTTACCTCCATTTAACGGATTTTTAAGTAAAGAAATGTTCTTCACAAGTATGATACGAGTACTTGAAATGGATGTATTTAATATTGAAACCATTGGTCTACTTTTCCCAATTATAGCTTGGGTTGGAAGTGTCTTTACCTTTATCTACAGCATGGTATTAGTTTTTAAAACATTCACAGGGAAATATCAGCCGGAAAAACTAGAGAAGAAACCGCATGAAGCACCAATTGGTATGCTTATTTCGCCAATCATATTAGCTTCACTAGTGATTATTTTCTTCTTCTTCCCTAATATCTTAGCATATACCATTATCGAACCTGCGATGGCGTCGGTTATACCTGCTTTATTAGGAGAAGAGGGACATTTCCATGTTCATATTTATCCTTGGCACGGGTTTACGGTTGAGCTGTTTATGACGCTTGGTGTCATCGCTTTAGGTGTCATTGGCTATTTATCCCTTACAAAATGGAGATCCGTATATGGCTTGTTCCCAAAGAAGCTTACGCTTAACAAAGGATATGACGCAGCATTGGTTCAACTGGATAAATCCTCTTTCCGTCTAACAAGATTTTACATGACAGGATTTATCAGAGATTATCTAGCTTATATTTTTACGTTCTTTATTTTAATACTAGGTACTTCCCTTTTTCTAACCGGTGGTTTTTCCTTTTCGTTAGCCAATACAGCTCCAGTTGGAATATATGAAGCTGTCCTTGCCATCGTCATGGTAATTGGTACAATTACTGTTTTATTATCTAAGTCACGGTTAACAGCGATCATTGCATTAGGATCTGTCGGATATTCATTATCCCTGTTCTTTGTATTATTTAGAGCACCTGACCTTGCATTAACTCAACTTTGCGTAGAAACAGTTTCTGTAGCTTTATTCTTGCTTTGCTTTTATCACCTGCCGGAATTTAAGAAAAAAGAAAAGAAACTAAATTTTAAACTAACAAATCTTATTATTTCATTAGGTGTTGGAACAATCGTTACACTTCTTGCATTAGCTGCAAACAGTCAACGTGTAACTGAAACCATTTCAACTTACTTTGTTGAAAATAGTTACAAGCTTGCAGGCGGAAAAAATATGGTTAATGTCATTCTTGTAGATTTTAGAGGTTTCGATACATTATTTGAAATAACCGTATTAGGAATTGCTGCTCTAGGCATTTATGGGATGATTCGCTTAAAAGTCAGAAAGGGGGAAGAAGGGTGAAGAAAAACATTAAAACAAATGATGTGATCTTTCAAACAGCTACAAAGGTTATTGTGTTTATCATCATCCTCTACTCCTTACATCTCTTCTTTTCCGGACACTATACACCGGGTGGAGGTTTTATTGGCGGATTAATGACGGCAGGGGCTTTAGTTCTTTTACTGTTGGCATTTGATATCAAGACCGTTGTCAATACGTTACCGCTTGATTATATAAAGCTGACAGCTACCGGGCTGCTCATAGCTGTTCTCACTGGGATTGGATCATTCTTTTTTAAGGTCCCATTTCTAACTCATACATTCAGCTATGTTGAATTACCATTTTTGGGTGAAACTGCTTTAGCCACAGCTGTTTTATTTGATCTAGGTGTATATCTTGTTGTAATTGGTGTAACGATGACCATTATTCAAACGATAGGAGAGACGGAATAATGGAAATATTAATGTCTATTGTTGTTGGTATCTTATTTTCTGCTGCTGTTTATTTAATGTTATCTAAAAGTTTATTACGAATTATCATCGGTACAGGTTTACTTAGTCATGGAGCCCATTTACTCATCTTAACAATGGGCGGTCTGAAAAAAGGAGCTGCACCGCTACTAGGAGAACATGCAGAAGTCTATGTTGATCCACTACCACAAGCGTTGATTTTAACTGCAATCGTTATTAGCTTTGGGGTAACTTCATTTTTCCTTGTTCTTGCATATCGCTCATATCAGGAATTAGGAACAGATGATATGGATCAACTAAGGGGAAATGATCAATATGAATAACTTAATTATTTTACCTATTGTCATCCCATTACTGATGGGGGTTATTCTAATCTTTTTCAATAAAAACATAAAAATCCAAAAATGGCTAAGCGCTATTGCATCCTTAGCTAGTGTGATCGTTGCGATTATAATCGTTCAAACTGTTCATACAAACGGAATACAAACATTGGAGATTGGAAACTGGGTACCGCCTTATGGGATTGTTCTAGTTGCTGATATGTATGCTAGCTTATTGGTTCTAACTACTGCAATTATTGGCTTCACTTCCCTGTTATTTGCCTTCTCCTCAACAACTGCTGAGAGAGAAAAATTTTACTTTTATCCTGGTGTACAGTTCCTTCTACTAGGTGTCACGGGAGCATTTTTAACAGGTGATATATTTAATCTGTTTGTTTTCTTTGAAGTCATGCTTATGTCATCCTATATGTTGATCGTCTTAGGAAGTTCAAAGAATCAACTTAGGGAATCAATAAAATATATTCTTGTGAATGTCATCTCTTCTGCCCTTTTCGTCATTGCTGTAGCTTATCTTTATGCCTTAACAGGAACATTAAATATGGCTGATTTAAGTGTAAGAATTGCGGAAATGGGTCAATCAGGATTATTAACGGTCATTGCCATTCTTTTCTTAGTTATTTTTGGGCTAAAAGGTGCAATTTTCCCGTTATATTTCTGGCTTCCCGGTTCCTATCAGGCACCGCCTGCTGTCGTAACTGCACTTTTTGGAGCATTACTAACCAAGGTCGGAGTTTATTCCATCACACGTGTTTTTACACTTATTTTCTATCATGAACCGACCTTTACTCATGAGATTCTTGCATGGTTATCCGCATTAACGATTATTTTTGGAGTGATCGGGGCGATTGCCTATTGGGATATAAAGAAAATTGTGATCTATAATATCATCACTGCTGTGGGAGTTATTCTCTTTGGTGTTGCGGCAAATACGCCAAATGCTATTGAAGGATCTGTTTACTATCTTGTTCATGATATGATTATTAAAGGAGCCTTATTCTTCCTGGTCGGAGCTATTGTAGCCATTACAGGTACGAGTAATTTACGGAAGTTTAGTGGTTTAATTGCTAGCCATCCCTTATTAGGCTGGATGTTTTTTATCTCTGCTTTGGCCCTTGCCGGAATACCACCGTTAAGCGGATTTGTAGGAAAACTTAAAATTGTTCAAGGCGGCTTCGAAGCTGGTGAATATACGATTGCTTTTGTTGTTTTACTTTCAAGTTTATTGGTTCTCTATTCCGTCATGAAGATTTTCATACATGGTTTCTGGGGAGAACCAAATAAAGAGGCAATTTCACAAACGTCACCAAAAGGGTTACTCATCCCAATTGCAATTCTTTTAGCATTATCTATTGCGTATGGTTTCGGTGTAGAATTCTTATCACCTTATATATCACAGGCTGCCGATACTCTACTTGATCCATCAATCTATATTCAAGCCGTATTGAAGGAGTAGTGCATATGGCATTTCAAATTTTACTTAACGTTTTTCTAGCGTTTATATGGATGTTTCTATCAAATGATTATTCTTCCCTGGCATTTTGTAAGGGTTACTTTTTCGGGTTTATCATTATCTTTGCTCTAAGACGCTTTTTTGATCACCGCTTTTATTTTTTAAATATTATAGCGGTCATCAGACTTATTGGTATCTTTCTGATTGAGCTTATTAAATCCAATATCTCTGTGTTAAAAGTCATTCTATCTCCAAAGCTAGAATTACGTCCGGGTATTTTTGCTTTAGAGACAGAATTGAAAAAGGACTGGGAAATTACGATTTTATCCAATCTGATTACTTTAACACCTGGTACGCTTGTTCTCGAAGTTTCTGAAGATAATAAGACGTTATATATTCATGCAATGGATATTGATGATGTTGAGCAGGCAAAGTTGGATATTAAAAATACGTTCGAAAAGGCGATTAAGGAGGTGAGCCGTTAATATGTTTAAGATTATCATGACCATTTCACTTATTATCGTAGCATTCTCAACACTGTTATATGTTTATCGGTTAGTGAAAGGTCCTTCAACTCCCGATCGCGTTATTGCTTTAGATGCAATCGGAATTAACTTAATTGGTATTACGGCCATTATCTCTATTGTCCTTGACACAAGTGCGTTCGTAGAGGTTATCCTTTTATTGGGGATACTGGCATTTATCGGAACAGTTGCCTTTTCTAAATACCTGGAGAAAGGAGAGATTATCGAGAATGATCGAAATCAGTAAATTCATCGTAGGTTTTCTTATTCTCCAAGGAGCGATTTTGAGTTTAGTAGCAGCAATTGGTGTTATAAGACTTCCTGATGTTTATACGCGTAATCACGCAGCATCTAAAAGTGCAACATTAGGAGTTATCAGTATTCTGCTAGGTTTATTTCTCCATTACATTCTCATTGATCATCATGCGAATTCAAGAGTCTTGCTAGGGATTATTTTTGTCTTCGTCACTGCACCTGTTGCAGGTCATTTAATTAGTAGAGCGGCTTACAATACAGGAGTACCCTTATGGAACAAAAGTGTTCAAGATGATTTAGCCAAAGTCCGATCCAAACAAAAAAGTAGATGAGCCATGTGCTCGTCTACTTTTTTTTGTAACTATGGAAAGGTTAAATTATTTGTTCCTCTTTAAAATGGCTATTGTACATCTTGAGAGACATATTAGTTCGTTTTCTTCATCAACGATCTTCACTTCCCACACCATCGTAGTTTTACCACGATGTACAGGTTTGCCATAAGCAGTAACAATACCTGATTTCTTTCCACGTATATGATTGGCATTGATTTCAAGGCCAACACAAGCCTCTGCTTCCTGATCTATTAAATGAAAAGCACCAAAACTTGCCACAGTTTCGGCTAAAGCGACAGAAGCCCCTCCGTGTAACAAGCCGAATGGTTGATGTGTACGATGATCAACAGGCATCGTTGCAATAACCTCATTGTCTGTAACGGAAACCATCTCAATTCCCAGTGCTTCCATTAATGTATTCTTCATATTCAGTTCCATTGGAACACCTCCCCCGCATTCAATTTATTTCCTTAGCACATACACCACAAGAGTAAAATATCCACAAATTAAAAGTAACACCGGCCACACTGCCATAATATCCATCATAACCCCCTCTACTCGTAAAGGTATTATTAAGATCATAAAGGATAAACATCATGGCAATATTGAGTCTATGTTTAGGTTTTGTAAAATTTTAGAAAACCAGGATGCTGAGCATTAGGCGAACTGGAATGAAGGAGTTCTTTGTCTTCATTTCCTATCTCTATATATTTTTATCCTTTTTCACAGTATAGAAAATGTAAAAATTAATCGATTACCCCATTTGATTTTGCAATCAATACCGCTTCTGTCCGACTACTAACATTCAATTTGTTGAAAATAGATGTTAAACTGTATTCTATTGATCTTTTACTTAAATGAAGGTTATCGGCAATTTCCTGATTTGTAAGTCCTTTTTCTACTTCTTGCAGAATGGCTTTCTCCCGCTCATTAAACACTTCTTCTATCGCTTCAGAGTGCTCTGCATGAACTTGATTTTGTGATAGCAGCTTTTGGAAGAATTGATAAGGTACAACGATGTCTCCCTCTATTGCAAGGCGAATATATGTAAGTAACTTCTGCTTTGATTCTGTTTTACTAATTGCACCATGTATACCTAGTCGAAGTGCCTCTTCAAAATAATCATCAACATCATAACCCGTGTAAAGAATGACTTTACACGTTTCTTTCATATCTAATATTGTTTTAGAAAGCTCCATTCCATTAACTTCACCTAAGTTTAAATCCATTAAAATAACATCAAACGGTGAAAAATCAAGTTTTTCGAAAGCTTCCTCAGTATAAGGCGGGTTTAAACAATCCACTTTTACACCTTCCTCGGCTTCCAAGATCGCTTTCGTGCCTTCTCTAACCGCTGGATGATCATCCACAACTAATATGTGTATCATAAGAACTCCTTTCAGAAAAACTATTTACATTAAGGCAATTTGGAATAGAAGGTTTTCCCTTCCATTCCAAATTGCCTTATATTCAAGCCTTGTAAAAAGGGACTTGGTAGTTAACCAAGTCCTATTATATTTCAATATCTAATTTTAGACCATTGCCCAGTGAGGTTTCAACAGAAAAAGAGCCCTTAAGTGCCTTAACCCGCTCACTTATACCTGAAAGCCCCATACTCTCTGCTTTATCTTCCAATTCACTAGGCTCAAAGCCAATTCCATTATCCTCGTAATGAAAAACAATTTTGTCTTTTATACAAACTAAAATAATGAGAACATTGGTTGCCTGTGAATGCTTATGTGCATTTGTGAGTAACTCCTGGACAATTCGATAAATATTCAACTGTGCATCAATATCTAATGTTTTTGTGAAGTTTCCTGTATTTAATCGAATATCAAAGTTCACAATTTCTTGATATTGAGCTACTAATTTATTTAAAGCTTTTACAAGACCTAAATCATAAAGTAACTGAGGACGTAATTCCTGGCAGGTTTCTCTAGTTGTTTTAATAATTCGTGTCATACTACTATTCATGTTTTGCAACTGACTTTTTAATCCTTCGTCATTTGCCTCAGCCAGCGCTAATTCACACTGTCTTTTTAATGAGACTAGATCTTGTAAAACAGAGTCATGCAAATCCTTCGCTAAGTTAGAACGCTGTTTTTCCTCAATTGAAAATAAAAGCTTTGTTAACCAGCCTGGATTTTCCCCCTCTGTTTCAACCTTTTGCAAATGCTGCATCAACTCATCGATTTTCAAGAAATTTTCCAATGAAACATTCGTATAAAATGATAGTGTCTTTAACCATGATATCTCATCACGAGTTAAAATCGGTGTATTTAAAATAGATAAACACACTAACACATAGCTACGATCATCTGTTACACCTATATTAATAATAAACCCTTTATCCACTTCTATAATCTTACCAATTTCATTAGAAACTTCTTGGATTTCAGAAACATATGCTCCATAATCTGCTTCCTTAGCCTGTGGATCTATTGATCTAATATTCTTAAGCTTATCAACTTCAATAAAATAAGCCTTGCTGACAAGCAACACATCCACAATAACCTGCTTCAACTCAGAAATAACCTGATCTAAATTACTCGCCTTCCGGATGCTTTGAGTATATTTGAAGATACTATCCTGATAATTGTATTTCTCAGAAAATCGCTTAAGCCTAAAACGGAAGTCGAAGATTTCTTTGATGTAGAAGACTAGGATCAGACAGAAAAAGATAGCTACTGAGAGCTGAATTTGATAAAAATCCGGGTTTTTTTCTTTTAGAGTGAGCATAATTCCTACCATTACAAAGGTTGGGATTACCGCTAACAATGAATAATATCTAATTCGTCCAAGTAAGAATTCAATATCATATATTTTTGTTGCCAAAAATTGATACACAAGTGAAAATGGTATAAGTAATAAAAAGGTTGCCAATAAGGTCGGTGGGAACACATAATTTTGAAAAATAATATAAGGGATTACATAAAATAATAAAAATGGTGAAAATGCTAATACATTTGTAACAATCAGCACTTTTACTATATATGCCTGCTCAGAATATTTAATCTTTTTTAAACCAGTAAATTTAAGTACAAAAGTCAAAACTAGCATTACAAAGAACGTGGTTAAATTAATAAACTTATTAACTTGGAAATTAAAGTGAATTATATCCTGTGCTATCTCCAAGCCTAGATTAATACCAACTATGATATATCCTAGCTTAATATAATTTATACTAAATAATTTCTTACCAAGCTCGAGAAAATATTGATATAAAAAGTGAAGATAGCTTACTGGAACTAATAAAAATAAGCAAAGATTAACATACCTACTAATTATATCTCCCTTTGAAGAACCTGTGGCACTTATATATGCTACTGCTATAATTAATAAAAATAAATTTAATAAATTTGCAGATTTAAGATTTGTCCTTTTATTTGATTTATAAATATAAAAACTACAAAAAAGGCATAAAGTTAGAACAGTAAAGGGAATAATTATGATAAGTAAGCTTTGCGTACTAAAAATAGTTTCATTTTTTATTGAATATTCTTTGATTACTCCATTCCTAATAAGTGAAAATGACTCAACTTGTTCGATGACATTGAATTCAGTAATTGGTTTATGTTTAATAGGATCTTCACCATTAACTTCAACAACTACATCTCCACTTTGGATACCTGCCTTTTCAGCCCATGATTTCGGTTCAATGAAAGTAATAGTTATCTCTTTATTTTCATTTATTTTTACATTCGCTCCAACATATGGATGGTTAATATTCAGTGTTGTTAAGTAAATAGAAAAGATAATACTTAAAATAACAAAGAATATGAATGTCTTGTTGAAGTTATTTCGCATTACAAACACCCTTCACAAACATTATATCCAGAAAGTACTAAACATCTTCCCTGCTTCCTTAATTCCCTCAATCAATCCTAAAACATCGTCTAAATCTACACCTAGTAAACTAGCTTCTCCATTCACTACTTTTTCTAATACATCTGGGTTTTCAACTAGAAAGTTTACGATTTCTTGCATAGTTATCTCTCCTTGTTTTCGGGATTTAATTTTATGATCAAATGAGCAATTAAACGCTCACTTTGATTATGATTAATTGGTAATTGCCTGATCATCCGGGTTGCTTTGTTGATCGCAAGTTGTTTCATAACATTTAAGTATTGAGCGACTCCGGCATCGATCAGCTTTCGTTTTAGATTTAATGGGCTGCCAAAGTATTCGTTGATTGGCATGCCACTATTGAAGCCTTCTAAAATTTCTATGGCGTGATCATTGTATTTTTTTTGAAGATATAGATATGCCAGTGATTTCTTTTGTGAAGATACATCATTTTTGAGTGGATTAAATAGATCTCTAAAATCATTATCGATTTGCGCTGCAATACCTATTTGATATGAATATTCTTCTACAGCTGGAGAATTTGTGCCGGCAAGCAGCATGCCACTTACTGAGGCAAGGGCTATTAATGAACCGGACTTGTTTTTCATGACTTCCAAACAGTCTTCCTCAGTCAAAATGGAGTTTTTTAAATCTACATGTTGTCCTTCCATTGCTTGAATAGAAAATTTGATGAATGCTTCTACTATCTGATACTTAAGCGAAGATTGGAGGGATAAAACAACGAGCTTGCTCAATGTATACAAAGTTGTTGCAGCATTAAGGGCTATTGGATGTTCAATTTTCATCCACGGCTCATCCACATTATCTAAATCTTCAAGATCATCAAGCATATCAAAAGATAAAACGAGAAGCTCTACCGCAGCTGCTAATTGTGTAATTTCCTCATCATTTCCACCAAAAGATTGATAATGGATCAGTGTTAACTGTGCAAATGGAAGATCTTCTTTATTCGTTAAAAAAGAGAGTAAAAGATTCTTTAATTCAGTATTATTCACACATGAGGTAATGGTATTAATCATTTGTTGTTTCACTACCTTAGATGATATTTCTATTCCACTCACCTCCATATGCTTATATTACTATATACCTGGTATTTTTAATAGAAAAAGAATCTATTATACCTATTATCTAATACATTTTTACCCCAACGACCAAAATATGTCAAGATCAAAGGCGCTTGCTCCTTGATGAGCCTAGCGCATATGAGTAGAAGACGTTCTTTGTCTTCATTTCATTTGTGGCTAGACCCTAAAGGCAGTCTAAAATCGCGACCCTCAATCTCCACCATGTCTGCACTTGCACGTCCTGTGCTTCAGAGCTGGATGTCGCGGCTTATCCACAGTTCGAAGAAAAAGAATTTTATAGTTTCCTAAACAAAAAAAAACTTGGCTATCAGCCAAGTTTCTTAAGATACATTTAAAAATGCATATTTATCATATTTGTCAATACTTTTATTAAGCAGTTCAAGCGACTGTTTTGATTCTTTTAGCTCTTTTTCAATTCGAAGTAATAACTCAGTCATTTCATCGATTTTCTTCTGATTCACAGTTTCACACTCCTCATAGATTGGTAACAAAACCAAACCAGTTTAACGTGTTTTCATATATCAATTTTAATTCAATTACGATCTGTTCGCACCGAAAATAATTCGTAAGGCATAATGCGTGATACCGCAACTAAAACGCAATAGTCCAAATTATACATTTTCGCCCCTAACTTTATTGTTCTTTTCACCTGTTTTATGTCATTTTAAATAACCAACATACTATTCGGCATTGTATACCTACTATAAGGGGGTAGATCGAACGATTCAAAAAAAGATCCGCACGAATATACCATGCAGATCTTTACAGATTATTTTTATACAGTTAATATGTTCGTTTCAAAAATATGATGTGCCTCTTCCATTGCTAAATTCATCAATTCAGCTTTCTTTTCAATAGGTCCATGATACTCTAAGGTGTAATCTTCTATACCTGTCTTTGAAAACAAGCATTCCATTGTTACTTTACAATTGTCCTTTTCCACCGAAAACACCGCAACCATCTTATCGTCCAGTACAAAAAATGTTGGCTGCCTACGCATAGAGTGTTCAAGACCTCCTTATTTAAGTATCAAATTGTTGAGGACATTCAATTTTTGCCAGTCTACCAGTACAATTCTACATAAATGATCTTATTCCTTCCTTTTCTTATTCTATAATGAACAAAAGCGCAAGCGCCTTGATCAGCCTCGGGCAAATAAGACGCAAATGAATAGAAGACGTTCTTTGTCTTCAATTCATTTGTGGCTAGACCCTAGAGGCAGTCAATAACGCGACATCCTGTCGAAATGACTGCACTTGCATGTCCTGTGCTTCGGGGCTAGGCACTGAAGCTGGATGTCAAAGCGCTTATCCAAAGCTCAAGAATTTTATATTTTCGCTAACCAAAAAAAATGAGTGCCCGTTAGACTAACTGGCACTCACTTTCATTAATTTTGAAGCCCATTCAATGGCCTTTATATAAAAATGATTGATTTCTTCTTGAGAAATCGGTAAGTCTTTGATATCCCAATCCGCTTTTTCGATTTGAATAGACCAACCTAATACCTTATGTAAATCGTTTTCTTTTCCAAGAAGGGCATCTTGTATATCATCAGATAGTGGCAAATCTTTTAATACCTCTGATATACTTCTGTGCATCAATGTATCAATTAAAGAAAACATGCCTGTTAACATATATGGAGCAGAATGTGAGTTCCCAAGATAATGAGCAATTTGTTCGCACAATTTCCCACGAACCAAAGATAATTTAATAACCTCCTGCATGTCATGATCATCAGGTTCTTTCATACTCTTTAGTGATAATACATAAATCCACTTTTTTAATTCATTTAACCCCAGTAAAACAATCGCCTGCTTAATTGACTCTATTTTATTTACAGGACGAAATGCGGGAGAATTGATTAGTTTTAGCAATTTGTAAGAAATGGAGATATCTTGTTCAATGGAAGTTGCGATCACATCTATATCAGGCTCTGTTTTTGATAGTTCAGCTAATATGTGATAATACGTTTTTAGATATACGGGTACATCATGACTGGAAATAATATTAGGACGACTAAAAAAATAGCCCTGGAAATACGTATAACCAGCATGTTTTGCAAATAAAAAGTCGTCTCTCGTTTCGACCTTTTCAGCCAGGAGCGTAATATTGTGCGGCTGATATTTTCTTACCATTTCTTCTTGAAACTGTTTCGTTGTTTGAAGAAAATCAACTTTAATAATATCAATATACTGTATCAGTTTTGGAAAGTAATCAGATTGTTCTTGTATTAAAAAATCGTCTAAAGCAATTGTATAGCCCAATTCCTTTAATTCTTTACAGGTGTAAATTAAGTCCTCATCTATAGCAACATTTTCTAATATTTCAACCACAATTGAACCTGGATTAAAAAAAGTCGGTACTTTGGACTTTAACAAACTTTCAGTGAAGTTAACAAAACATCTCTTTCCCTCTGACAGGTCATGTAATCCTATATTCAAGAAACTATTAATAATCACTTCTGTAGTCGCTTGATCACCATCAATCTCTGGGAAGACATTTTCATTACTCCCTCTATATAGAAGCTCATAGGCGATAGCTTCTTCTTTTAAGTTAAAAATTGGCTGTCTTGCGACAAAAACTTCCATCATTGATCCCCCATACAACATAACCAATAATTTCTAATTAACTCTATTCTACTACAGATTTTTAAATAGTGAATCATTTATTTATGAATATTTTCTTATACCCACAACTATTATCCTATATTTTTAAAATGTTCAAGCTCATATTCTCTTATAAAAAACGAAAAAATGTTAATGTCAATTTCAACCATCCAAAAAAAGATAGCCACAGTGGAATACTGAGTAGCGTTGCCCAAAGCATTCCTTTAAAAAAGTTTTCTTCATGCATACCTCTCACACCCTTGAAAAGAGATTATTAGCTATATTTTTTCCATAGAGCTTCAATATAAAACATTTAGAAAACGCTTACATTTTGTTTTTTGTTATTATTACTAACATTATTCACCTATTGCCCTTTCAATTCCTTTAATAACTCTTCATCAATTTCCAACATTGTTTTTACCTTCTGTATGCTCACCCTCAAAATTTACTGACATATAGTAGTTACATATGATGCAAGGAGTGAAAATCAATGCCTGCGATTGATGGAGAACAATACTTAAACCGTATGAATGAACTGAAGCCAAATGTATGGATAAAAGGTGAAAAGATACATGGCATATTATCTCAACATCCTGCTTATAAGGGAGCTATGCAAGCAAAAGCATCTCTTTATGATATGCAGCTTTCTCTTGAGCTGGTTTCAAAAATGACGTATCCGTCACCTGCTACCTCACAAAGAGTGGGATTATCTTTCTTACAGCCAAAGTCAAAAGAAGATCTAGAGTCTAGAAGATTTATGATAAAGACATGGGCAAAGAAAACAGCTGGACTAATGGGAAGAACACCCGATTACTTAAATACGGTTTTGATGACCTTTGCCGCTTCTGCTTCATTACTTAAAGAACAAGATGAAGAGTTCTCCAAAAATTTGCTGAAGATGTATGAAACAGCTCGCGAAAATGATCTTTCCTTTACCCATAGCTTTATTAACCCGCAAATAAACCGATCACTAAACTATGAAGAAAATACTAACCAGCCCATTGCTACTAAGATTATGAAAAAGACTGCAGATGGCTTAATTGTTCAGGGAGCAAGAATGTTGGCTACACAGGGTGGCATGACCGATGAAATTTTAATTTTACCGACTGGACAAAGTGATGAATATGCTTTTTGCTTCAGTATTCCAACCGATACTAAGGGAGTAAAATTTATTTGCCGTGATCCTTTCGTTCAAGATGAATCAACCTTTAATCATCCACTTTCTTCTCGTTTTCATGAAATGGATACAATGATTGTGTTCGATAAAGTATTAGTTCCTTGGAATCGTGTCTTTTTTTATCATCGACAAGACTTGGCTCTTAAGCTCTTTTCAAGAAGCAGCTTCACTCCACATACTCTTCATCAGGTTATTATTAGACAAATAGTCAAAACCGAATTTATCCTTGGTTTAGCACAAAAAATGATTATGACGTTAAATATCACAGAATTCCACCATATCCAAGATAAAATCAGTGAGTTGATTATCGGGTTGGAAACAATGAAGGCTTTACTGGATCGTTCTGAGCTCGAGGCAAGAATTGATGAATGGGGAACAATGGTACCAAATAGTCATTCTTTATTTGTTGCATCTAATTTATTTCCTAAACTGTATCCACGTATGATGGAGATTATACAGTTGATAGGGGCTGGTGGTTTGGTAGCCATTCCATCTGAAGAGGATTTTGCATCTGATATATCCGCAGACATTAACCGTTATTGTCAGGGATCTGCTTGTGATGCCAAGACAAAATCGAAAGTATTTAGACTTGCCTGGGACTTAACGATGAGCAGCTTTGGCACACGTCAAACACAATATGAACGCTATTTTTTTGGAGATCCTGTTCGATTATCCTCAACACTTTATAATGGATATCCTCGGGAAGAATATATTCGTGAAGTAGAGGAATTTTTAGAGCTAGGAATAGATAAAGAGGCCTTTTGATTTAAGCCTCTTTTTTTGTTATGCAATTACATTTCACTAACCCACTGTTGTACTTTTCTGGCCAGTTCATCTGCTGTCTCTTGTTCCGTACTTTTTGCTAATGAAGTAATTAAACGACTGTACAGCTCGTCCCTTTTTTCTTCATAGGAAATTGTCGTAGACCATTCAATTTCTGGAATTGCGATTAAGCTGTATTCCTCTTTTTTATTTTCATAAATATACACATTTGTAATAGTAATATTGTCGTTCTTCACATTTGCTTTTCTAATTTTCATTCGAATCATCCTTTCAACCATCTATGAAAATATTATAATCGATGTCCAAACGAATTTCAGCTGTCAGGAATTTTCTAGGAACAAAAGCGCTGGAGCCGGATGTAAGTGCACTCATTCACAGTTCAAAAAAATTTATAGTTTCCTGAGCGGTAAGAAAGAAGAACTGCTTATCAAGCATCCTTCACCAGATAAGCAGTTCTTTATGATTTAAAAATTAAAAATGTTAGTTTGATCTATTACATCACTATCTTCAAAATTTGTGATATTAAAAACATTTTGTGTATTGGTGAAATCCCCCGTATTAGCAACCCCAGAGCCTAAAGATGACTTATTTGAGGATTTAGGAGATAAACTAAACGTATCTCCAATTTTAAAGACTGCAGAACTATTAATACTAGTTAATTCAATGGGACCAACAAAAGCCGGCATTATCTTTTTCCCCTTCCGTTATCTAAATGAATAATGAGAGCAATACATTATCTTATGTGTTTGGTAAAAGAAGGGTTCTTGCCTATTCGTTTACACGACTGCTAATGATATCTTCCCTGGACTTTGCTCTTAATTTAATCAAACGTACCACATTCAATGTAACTGCTTTTAGGACAGCATAAGTAGGTACTGCTAGTATCATTCCGATAATTCCGCCAAAACTGCCCGCTCCGATTAACAATAATATGATCGTTAATGGATGAGTGTTTAGGCGTTTTCCAATAATAAGAGGAGACAAAAGATTCCCATCAATCTGTTGTACGACGGTCACAACCAGGGCTGCAAGCAATGCTTTCGTAGGAGAGTCCAGCAAAGCAATCACAACCGCTGGAGTAGCACCAATAAATGGTCCAACATATGGAATAATATTGGTAACTGCCACTACGATTCCAAGAACTAAGGCGTAATCTAAACCAATGATCATATAACCAATATAACATCCAAGTCCAACTGCTAAAGACACAATCAGCTGTCCTTGAATATACGTTGCAAGTGTTTCGTATAAGTCTTTTAAAATTTTCAGACCCTCTCCACGGTATGTGGATGGAAATAGTTTTACTGCTTCACCAGAAAATTTATGACCATCCTTTAGCATGTAAAATAGAATAAAAGGAACAGTAATAATTGTTAACGTGATATTTGTTACTACACCTAATAATTTTGAAAAACTTGAAGTAATATTTTCCGGTAAACTTGTTGCATAACCAGTTAACGTCTGTTCAATTTGATTTAATGACACATACTCCTGCTCCATTAACCAAGTGAACCAGTGTGATTGAGACATACTTAAAATAAAATCCGTGATTTCTCTAGCATATGTAGGAAAATTACTGATTAAATCTGACACCTGTTGGGTAACAATAGGTCCAATGAAAGAAATAATACCGGTTACAACCCCAACAAACACAATATACGGTATTAAAATGGCCAATGTTCTGGGTACCTTGTTTCTTTCGAGTAATTTTACAAGGGGATTAAAAATAAAGAATAAGATCCCGGCAATCAATATTGGAAAGAATAAGGTCGAAGCAAATACAATAATCGGCTCAAATAAAAAAGAGACCTTTGTACCCACATAGACAATTAGAAGCAATAATAAAATTTGTAATGTCCAAAAATGAACCTTTGATTTTAACACACATTCTCCTCCAGTTTTTATTCTGTCTTTCGTCAACATTATAGGCATGTTAAACCAATATTAACCAAGGCATGATCAAGTATATACATGTATACGTACCAAAATAAAAATTGTTTCACCTTTTTGTTATTTCATCCTATTAATCTACATACTTACCTTGTACTTTGCTTATATTTTGCTATCTTCATCTTATCTTCTGTATATCTTTCAGTCAAACATTCAACAGCATATCTTTTGAACACTTGGATACTGAAAAACAGACCTTTATTGGGTCTGTTTCATTGTATGAACTATACAGATTGGCGATATTCAGACATAATCTGCTCAATCTTATAATCCAATCGTTCTATTTGTTTAAAAGCATCCTCATACTTCATTTTGCGGTAATGATGTTTACCAAATGGTTCCTCATCCATTTCATCTGCTAGTCTAACAATTTGCTGTAATGTGTTTTTCTTCATAGAATTTTCCGGTAAATATGAATCTGTATGCAGGAGAATCGCAAGAGCAATTTCCTTGGCATATTTCCGGTCCTCTCCAAGCCTGATTAAGAGCTTATGAGCACGCTCAGCCCCTTTAATTGCATGGATATCATTTTTGACATAGGCATCATAATCCCATTCTCCATTGGTATACCATTCATAATGTCCAATATCATGAAGTAATCCCGCCTTAGCGGCTAGGTCAGGATTTACGTCATACTTATTAGCGAGCTGAACAGCATATTGGGCAACTGTAATTGCATGTGAAACTCCTGAACGGGTTAGATATTTTTGTGCAATAGGATGTGTGAATATATCGATCAAGCTTACTCGTCGCATGGTAACCCTCCTATTTTTTCATGTTGGTCAATCTTACTATATACATATAACGCTATACGTTTGATATTCAGAATAATCTAACACATTTATAAAACTTCTTCAAGGAAATTGTTATATTATCTAACGTTTATCCCTGTTAATAAAGGATGCTTTTATTATTTATATGATATGAATTGAATTTTGTAACATTCCCTCCTAAAAAAGGGTCTTTGATTACGGAATAAAAAAAGAAACCACATATGCAGTTTCTTTTCAAGTTAAGGTTTATATGGTATTTTCACTTCGAACAATGTTGAATATTTATTTGATTCCACATTAATCGTACCGCCATATTTGAGCACAACTTGTTTTACAATACTAAGTCCGTCCCCTCTTGGAATTCCTCTTTTTTCCGCTTTGGTCGAATAGCCCGCCTGAAAAATTTTGTTAAGGTTTTCCTTTGAAATGGTCGGCCCAATATTCTCTACTTTAAAGATATATTTATTTTGAGTAACACGAGCTTCAATATTGATGAACCTCTCAGATTCAAGTCCTAAAAGTGTGGCATCAAAGGCATTATCTATTAAATTCGAAAATATTTTAATTAAATCAATCGTATGTATATGCTTAAACAAATGATCATCAACATGGAGATGCATATCTACCTTTTCATTTTGTGCTCTTGCCCACTTGGACTGGAGCAAAATGAAGAGTGCCGGATTCTCGATAACAACAGGCAATTCCATTGTTTCTACTTCTGTTGTTAATGAGTTCACATATTCGTATGCCCGATCTTCGCGGCCAATCTTCATTAATCCCTGGATAACTTGAATATGGTTAAGAAAATCATGACGGATTGATCGCATTGTATGAAGCATTGACTGAAACTCACCCTGGTAGGTCTCCTCTGCATCCCCGACCTGGGAGTTCACTTTTTTTCGGTACCAAATTTGAAAAGCTATAAATATACTAAAAGACAACAGAACTAACACACCACTCATAATGAATGAGGGAATACTTTTTTGCATAACATCCTGTTTTACCTTCTCAACTGATTCATATGTTAACTCCACATCAAGGGACCCAGTATATCCCTCTTCACTCTTTTTTCTATTTTGAGTTTTTAATAATTCCTCTAAACTAGCAGTATCCCAAAATTCTAACTCGTGGTTTGAAGTTGGCATCGCTAAATGCCCAATTGTCAGATCGATCGTTTTAATTGTATTTAAATAAGTAACATACAAATTAAATGCAGAAAACATCATGATAAGAAACATGGTTACAGAGATAATGACGGCATACTTTTTCTTTTTATTTTGTCTAATATTCAGCCACCTCTGTCCCTCGAACTCCCTAATGAAAAACTCTATCAAATCAATATCTATAGTTAATATACAACAGTTGACATTTTATAGGGTATTTTTTTCTTTATTTTCTAATTTTTTCTACTTCAGAAAGTATATAAATTCCCAAATACTCTTCCTAAATTAACATTATACAGCAAAAATAATCCTTTTGTCATATCTAATCATAGAACTTTGAACCTACAAAAATTCTTTTATATCATATACCCTACCATTTTCTAACGGACCAGATAAAAGATTCATTAATGTCTTTGCTACAAAACTCGGAGAACGAAGCAGCCCCTTTTCATGATATTCCTCAAATTGATATAGAGATGAGAATTCATCCTTAGTTGCTTTTCTAATTGTTCCTTGCATGTCTGTATCCATAATTCCCGGCGAAAATGCAATTGATATGATATTTGTTCCTTTCTCTTCTTGTTCAACCCCAACCGTTTTAGTATACATATTTAGTCCGGCTTTGGTGCTACAATAAGCACTCCATCCTGGAACCGGTCGATTCGCGGCTCCTGATGTGATATTCACAATTACAACATTCGCAGAGGTCCCTTTTGTTTCGCGAATCAACGCCTCACTTATTAATATCGGTGTTAGGAGGTTGAGATGAACATGCAGGATTAATTCCTCTCGCTTAGCATTACCAGCTCCTTTAATCGGGTTTACCGTGCCGGCGTTATTAATCAGTGTCATTTTTTGTGCACGATCGATATCCATCATCGATAATAGTTGGTCTATTATCGATGAAAGCTGCTGTATATCTGATAAATCACATTCAATAAATGATAAAGGAATTTGCTTTTCTGATGCGACTTTTTCAAGCTTTGTGTTTTTGGTTCTTGACAAACAAATGATCTTGCAATCTTGATCAGTTATTTCATTTACAATTGCTTCACCTAACCCTCGAGAGGCGCCTGTTACAATATAATAATTCATTTATGTCAGCTCGCTTTCAGTTGGATCGTTCTTCCAGTTCCTACTTCTTTTTAGCACATGCTACCAAGGAATGCAAGAAGTTCAATACCTCATATTTGCCTTTGACAAACTAGAACCTTAATACTAAGCTAAAATCAACATATACATATATAAATTGCTAAATAAAGTGGGGATAACATGACAGGATTTTCTAAGGATCCATTTAACTACCATTTTGAACGCCTTGAGGATGTAGCAGAAAAGATTAGTGAAGTCCTTCAATGTCCAATTACAATAGAAGATGTAAATCATCGATTATTAGCATACAGCACCCATGATGACAGAACCGATCCTGCCCGAATCTCCACTATAATAGGTCGAAGAGTTCCTGAAAAAGTCATTAACAGCTTATGGAAAGATGGAACCATTCCTAAACTCCTTCATACAGATGAGCCTATACGAGTTAAACATATTGATGAGGTTGGCCTTGGCAATCGCATTGCGATTTCTATTTGGAAAAATGATGAGGTACTGGGTTTTATCTGGGCTTTGGAAATTGAAAAGCAGCTCCAGCAATCAGACCTGCTTCTTTTGAAAAAAGCGGCAAGAGCTGTCAAAAACAAAATGTTGAAATTACAAGTTCGTAAAACCAAGAAAGAAGAAAGGAATCAAGAATTTTTTTGGAAGCTCCTCACGGGTCATGTCTCAACAGAGCATGAAATTACTCAAAGTTTCCATGAACTAAACTTACATGTCCCCTCTCCGTTTTCGGTAGTCATTTATAAGTTTCCTCAGGAAATAAATGAAGAGACAGAAAAGAAACTTTCTTACCTGCTCCAAACCACTCAGCAGGTAACCATTCTTTTATATACATTTGATTTTGATGAACTCATCATTTTATTATCAGCAAAGAGTTCTGCACCCCTAACGGATATCAAACATTTTACTTATTCTACTATTCGTCAGCTTAATGAAAGATATCAATTTAAAAATGTAACGGCAAGTATGGGTGGGATTTTTTCATCACCGGTCTTTATTGAAAAAAGCTATAAGGAAGCGGTAGCTGTACATTCACTTAAAAAAAGGTTTCCTAAAGAAACAACGGAATTAACCAGTTTTTCCGAGCTTGGCTTTTATCAGTACCTGGATATTTTATACAACCAACGAAAAGAATCAGGCCATCAACATTATTCGCTGACAAAATTAAAAGAATACGATCAACGGCATAGTACTAATCTTGTTCACACACTTGAAGTGTTTCTTGACCATGACAGCAACGTCCACGATGCTTCAAAAGCACTTAACATTCATATTAATACATTAAATTATCGACTAAAGAGAATTTCAGAAATCGGTGAACTAAATCTTAAAAATATGAACCAAAAGATCACCATTTACTTACATTTAAAGCTCGATCATATGCCTTTGTGATTTTTCACAAAAGAATTCAAAACCTTTCTCGTTTTTAAACAAAGATATTTATATAATTTTTATTTATACTTGCTTTATTAAATAGAAATTATATAAATATTGCGTTCAAAGGAGGAAGGTTTATTTATGATTATCGGGGTTCCAAAAGAAATAAAAAATAATGAAAATCGGGTAGCCTTAACACCTGGCGGGGTCACACAGTTAGTTGCGTTTGGACATCGTGTCTTAATTGAAGATCACGCAGGTGTTGGAAGCGGTTTCGAGAATGAGGATTACAAACAAGCAGGTGCTGAAATTGTAGATAACGCAGAGAAAGTATGGGCAAATTCCGAAATGGTTATGAAAGTAAAAGAACCTCTGCCGTCTGAATATGCATACTTTCGAAAGGGATTAATTTTATTCACGTATCTACATCTTGCTGCAGAGCCTGAATTAGCCCAAGCTTTAAAAGATCGTGGTGTAACAGCAATCGCTTATGAAACAGTTACCGTAAATCGTGCACTGCCATTGCTTACCCCAATGAGTGAGGTTGCCGGACGGATGGCGGCACAAATTGGAGCGCAATTTCTAGAAAAACCTAAAGGCGGAAAAGGCATTTTATTAGCAGGTGTTCCCGGAGTGAGTCGTGGAAAAGTGACGATTATTGGGGGTGGTGTAGTCGGTACGAATGCAGCGAAGATGGCAATTGGCTTAGGTGCTGATGTGACGATCATTGATTTAAGTGCAGACCGTTTACGTCAATTGGATGATATATTTGGTACACAAATTAAAACATTAATGTCAAACCCAATGAACATTGCAACATCTGTAACTGAAGCTGATTTACTTATTTGTGCGGTATTAATACCAGGAGCTAAAGCACCAACTCTCGTTACGGAAGAAATGGTCCAAGCAATGAAGACGGGTTCTGTCATTGTTGATGTTGCGATCGATCAAGGCGGAATCGTTGAAACCGTAGACCATATTACAACACATGATAACCCAACATATGAAAAACACGGTGTCTTACATTATGCGGTTGCTAATATGCCGGGAGCTGTACCACGTACCTCAACAATTGCTCTTACAAATGTTACAGTACCGTACGCATTACAAATGGCCAATACAGGTCCATACCGAGCGATTAATGAAAGTCCTGCACTTCAAGCAGGAGTGAATGTTATGGACGGGGAAATCACATATAAAGCTGTTGCTGATGATCTTGGATTTATATATAAGCCAGTTACTGAAGTTTTAAAAAGGGAACATTTAACAAAGTAATAATAGCTCAATTTAAAAAGCTGTTAAAACAAGTTTAATTAGATTTCACTTTTCCTTCATCATTTTTGTTGTTGGCCGATACAAATGGTAAGGGGGGTGAAACCTTGGATATTGCAGCCCTATCAATCGGATTAAATCAAGCATCACTAAATCAAAATGTGAGCATTGCACTAGCTAAAAAAGTAATGGAAACTTCACAGCAAAGTAATGAACAACTGTTAAAAGCTATGGAAGCCCCACACCCCAATTTAGGAAAAAGCATTGACGTAAAAGGTTAAATCAAAAGTCCCTGTATGAATATGGGGACTTTTGAAGTCCTATTGTATCCTAATTGGTGACAAAAACCTTCCTTAAATGTCGAAATACCACTAACAATTTCCCTTATAACCCACCCATCATTTGGAAAAGCTGATGTTATCAGGTAAGACTAGACACAATCATCCTCTCAGCATAGTTGCTCTACTATTCATCCACGTCTTGCCTGTAAGTGAATTTTTATCCTACTTCCCCTACTCTTTTTTATAATGATTTCGTATATTTTATAAAAGCGTTTTTATCATTTCTTGAAAATCGATGAACAATTAATAGAAAAATTAATAGTATAGTACAACCTCCGAATTATTTTTTGACAGTTATCTTTGGGTAACTGTCTTTTTTACATCCTATATTAATTCATCTATTCATCTGCTCTATGCCTCAATCAAAACTGTACCTTTGCTCAAGCCAAGGGTCACCATCCATATGATAGCCGTTTCTTTCCCAAAAGCCGGGATGATTATGCTCTGTAAACTGGATTCCTCTTATCCATTTTGCGCTCTTCCAAAAATAGAGATGAGGGATAACGGCTCGAAGCGGGAAACCATGTTCAGGAGTTAACGGTTCATTGTTAAAGCTATGAGCTAGTAAAGTTGTTTCTCTCATAAAGTCATCAATTGATAGATTCGTCGTCCATCCCTCTTCTGCATAGAGGATAACGTATCTGGCATGTGGATAAACAGTAATTCCTTCTAATAAATCTACCGTTTTAACTCCCTGCCAACACGCATCTAATTTTGACCACCCCGTAACACAATGAATATCATTTATTTGTTCTGACTGAGGGTATTCCTCTTTAAGTTCCTTTAACGTAAGAAGCTTGGGATAATTGACTAATCCATAAATTTGTAAATTCCACTTACTTATATCTTCATAGTAAGGAACATTTCCCGTATGTAAAACCGGAAATGTCGTTGTAACATTTTGATTTGGTGGAACCCTCCCGGAAGGATGTGTTTTTTTCTGTTTTCCAAAATACATGACAATTCCTCCATCACTTTATTATGTTAACTCACAATAAAAATAAGTTGACAATCTTTTCTGGATTATATTATTCTTTTTTTAAGGATTTGTTTAGAAGGGGGAAATACAATGAAACGAAAATTATCTACATACGATATATCATTAGTCGGTATGTTTGCAGCACTAATGGCTATTGGTGCTAATATTACGTCTTGGGCGCCATTTCTTCAAGTAGCAGGTGTTCCATTATCAATGCAGCCCTTTTTCTGTATATTAGCAGGGCTTTTATTAGGGAGCAGGCTTGGTGCACTGTCGATGATTATTTACGCATTAGTTGGAATTGCTGGCGCGCCTGTTTTCGCTCAGTTTAGCGGTGGAATTAGTGTAATTTTCCAAAGCACCGGCGGATTTATTTTATCTTATATTGTGGCTGCTTATGCAGCAGGTAAAATTCTGGAGGTCAGTAAAGAAAAGAAACTGACTGTTTTTATGGCTGCCTCATTTGTAGGAATTGTTCTTATTTATATTGTCGGGACAACGTATATGTGGCTTGCCTTAAATGTTTGGTTGAATGCTCCGATGTCATACGGAGCTGCTTGGGGAGTTATGGCATGGTTTATTGTGAAAGATGTTGCTTTTACAGTTTTAGGTGCACTTCTTGCTCCCCGTATTTATTATGCTGTAACGAAGGCGGTTAATAAAAAAATTGCTGCTTAATGTATAAAAAAGGGCTGACCCAAAAGTCTAGATTTTAGACCTTGGGTTAGCCCTTTTTCATACTTTGATCTTTTTAATCCAGACAAAACGTAAAAACTAGGACGTTCCATTGCGCTCCAGACACTCCATGCTTCGGGGAGGAAGTTGAGCCTCCCTCGGCTTCTCCTGTGAGGTCTTAACCTCCCCCCTACTTCCCGCAGGAGTCGAGTGTCTTCCGCTTCATTTCACTATAGAGTTCAATATTATTCAAATGCAACAATCTTTATGAAAACTGGCTTTAGAAAAAACACTATACAAAGCATTTTTTATTTATTTAATACTTTCATCATATCTTTCTAAGTATTGTTGCTCTTGTTCTTCTGACATGATACCGGTTGCTTTTCCGATTGTTCCTCCTTGAATGCTCCAGATGGCATTGTGATCTTCATCTGCTTGTGAGAAATCGCCTTCCTTCCAGCGGGTTAATATGTCCATCATTACTTCCTCATGTTCATATTGACCATTTTCTACAACATTGAATAGAAACAAGACTCGCTCATCTGTCATTTCGTAATGTAACCACTTTTCATCTGCAATTACCTTTTGATGAGACATTCCGTGCATATAATTAAGAATATCATCTTCAGATAAAGATGCCTGCTCACTTCCGAACGGGTTATTACTCATTACTACTTCTTCAGATACAACCTCCTCTGGAGTTTTCGCGCTTTCTTCAACGTCTTCTACCTTCTGGGCAGTTGTTGGTGTTGTTTTTTGATTCAACATATCAAAAAGAATATACCCTAAAAACCCGAAACAGACAGCAACAACTACTACACTAGCTATTATCCACTTATGCTTTTTTATCCAAGACACGATAACACCCTCCATAGAAGTATTTTACTTGTTAGCTTAATCAATAGCTTATCTATCAAAAGAATAATGATTTCATAAGATAAAGATAGTCTAGTATCATCATACAATGGATAAATTAGGTTAAACAAGAAAAGACTTTGTCGAAATAAATCAGATTCATATTTTTTTACTATTCTGCTCTATTATATGTATAATGTTTACTAGTTTTGGTTATAAAAATAGTAGAGTACATGAAAGAGGTGTGAATATGAAAACATTAGTTGTAAAAAAATATTTCTTAGATATAAAAGATAGAGAGGCATTCGAGAGAGAGATACTTGAGCACCATCCCGAATTGATAGAAAAGATACTTGGATGGGATGACGAAGAACTGGTGGAACATTTACATATAATTAAGAAAAGCACAAGCGCCTCGATCAGCACCGACGAGCATAAGGCGATTTGAAATAGCAGCGTTCTTTGCCTTCAATCCCAAATTGACTAGACCCTGGAGGGGCTAGGCGCTGGAGCTAGACACCTGCACTATGTACAAAATTTGAAACTTCCTTTTCTGTTCGAAAAAAAAACTTGGTAAATTAAAACCAAGTTTTTTCCTTTATGTTCTTCTATAGAATTATAGCTGCAATCCAACCGAAAATAATAAGTGGAATATTATAGTGAACAAAGGTCGGCACACATGTATCCCAAATATGATGATGATTCCCATCTGCAGCTAAACCAGATGTTGGACCAAGTGTACTGTCAGATGCAGGTGAGCCTGCATCTCCAAGTGCTGCAGCTGTTCCTACTATCGCAACTGTTGCCATTGGGCTAAATCCTAACTCAAGACATAGTGGTACGAAAATAGTCGTGATAATAGGAATTGTCGAAAAGGATGAACCAATCCCCATTGTGATGAGAAGGCCAACAATTAACATTAACAATGCACCAAGTGCCTGATTTCCATCAATTAACCCGGCAGCATCTTCTACAAGCTTTTCAACATGGCCAGTTTCTTTTAACACACTAGCAAATCCTGATGCTGTAATCATAACGAAGCCAATAAACGCCATCATCTTCATTCCTTTTGTCATCATAGCATCTGCTTCATTACGCCTTAGTACACCACCAATATATAAAATACTTAAGCCGGCTAACGCACCAAAAATCATCCCTTCAACCTCAAGCTTTTGGGATAAAAAGAGTTGAACGGAGAGTGATACAAATATGGCGAAAACGGCAATAGTAATACTTCTTTTTGTATACACTTGTGTCACTTGTTGACCTGATATTTCACGGGTTTCATATTGTCTTTTTTTACGATAAGTAAAGAAAACCGCTATAAGCAGGCCACACACCATGCCAATAGCCGGGATGGCCATTGCTGTTGGAATAGAAGATAAGGAAACAGTTAATCCACTCTCCTGCATATTCGTTTGCATAATGCCGTGAAAGATGGCCCCAAATCCAACAGGTAAAAACATATATGGCGTAATTAATCCAAATGTCATAACTGCTGCAATTAATCGTCGATCTACTTCAAGCTGATTCAAAACTTTCAAAAGGGGCGGAATAAGCACCGGGATAAAGGCAATATGTACCGGTACCAGGTTTTGAGAAAAAATCGCCATCATTAAGATTAGAAATACAATAAGTGCCTTAGATAACGTTTTTCTTCTCGCTTCTCCCTCACGACCAACAATTTTAATCACACTAGAAACCATCGCATCTGGTAATCCTGTTTTCGTTAATGCAACAGCAAATGCTCCTAGTAAGGCATAACTTAGTGCTACAGTAGCATTTCCACCTAAACCGTTTGTAAACGTCTCAATCGTTGCGGCTAACCCTAAACCTCCTGTTAGACCACCTATTAAAGCTCCAATCACAAGAGCAAAAACAACATTTATTCTTAATAAACTTAAAATTAGCATAACAATTACTGCTATTATAACTGCATTCACCGTCAAGACCCCCGAAATCCTTTAGTTTGCTAATATAGTAGAGAAATAAAACATCGGAATTAAACTTATCATATTTGCTTGAAATCTGTCAATTAGTATATCAAGATATTAAATACTAGCTCCTTTTTAAAACACGCAAGCCTTCGGCACCCCGATGAATATAAAAGCCCTTTCATTTTCCTTTTCTTAAAAACTTTAACTTTTTATATTAAAATCATTTCCAGTTTGTCCGATATAAAAACTGGTCAAGTGTAACATTCGTAATTTTTGGCCAAACAACGGCAAACTTATTGAAAAATAAGGACGCAAAACTATGGGTCTAAGGCAATCGCTATGGCTGCCAAGTTGCAAATGCTAATTTTATTCCCTTCTTGGTTGTTCACCTTAGATCCTCGCTACAAAAGAGAGGAGACATACAATGTCAAAAGGTAATTATGAAATTAAAGTAAATCATGGTGCAAAAATTGTGGAGATGTTTATTGGCGGTACATTTACTCCAACAGATGTGCAAAACTTCGTCAGTGATTATCAGAAAGAGGTTTCAGCAATTAACGCTCCTGTTTTTACTCTTGAGATCGATTGTTCCTATATGGACCTTCTTAAACAAGAAATGATTCCAAGCTTAGAAAATTCCTACAAGATGTATAAGGAATCCGGATTCAAAAAAGTTATTTTCAAAATTAAACAAAATCCTGTGTTAAAACTTCAATTAAATCGCCTTGCAAGAAATACAGGATTAACCAATGCTGAAGTAATGGAAGGTTAATAACTTTTTAGGATGAATCAAAGTACTATCCCTTGACTCATCCTCTTTTTTATTTCACACAAATATAGGAGGAATACACTTTGCAATATGTAAAAATACATTCTGTTGATATTTATCATCCTACAAAAGTTGTTGATAACACATATTTTATCAATCATTTTCAACAGAGAGAAAAAGATATTACACGGTTTCTTGATCATATGGGAAGAAAAAAACGTTATATCATTGATAATCCAGATGAGAATAGTTTAACAATGGCAATTGAAGCAGCCAAACGGGTTCTTACTAAAGCAAATATGAGTGGAAAAGATATTGATTTAATTATGTTCTCATCACAAATTCCTGAATACACATTCCCTACAAATGCTACATATTTACATGATGCAATTGGGGCTGGCTCACAAACCATTCTATTAGATTCAAATGCCAATTGCGCCGGTATGACTGTCGCCGTCGATTATACTTCAAGGTATATGTTAACAAGTAAGGATATCAAAACTGCCTTAATAGTCGGGTCAGATTATAACTCGATCATTAGCGACCCTGAAGATGAAATAACATTTTCGAATTTTGGTGATGCAGCGGCAGCTGTTATATTAGAAAAAACGGATGATGAAACAGGTTTTATTGACTCCATTTATTTTACAGACTCGATTAATAAGGATAAAATTTTATATCCCGCAAAAGGCTTATCCAATGTTCTACAAAACATGGAACAAGGAAAGTATATCAAGTGGCTTCCTTTTGATGGGAATATCGCCCTGCCTCCCACTTATGAAATGATCCAAAAACTATTGGACCGTAATAGTTTACAAGCAAGTGATATCAGTTGTTATTGCTTTTCTCAATTTTCTTTAGCCAATATTTTAAAAATACAAGAGAAGTTTGACATACATGATAAACAAATTGTTTATGTTGGTGATCGTTTCGGATATACGGGAACCTCCAGCCCGTTTTTGGTATTACACGAAGCAATAAATAGGGGAACAGTTAAAAGAGGGGATTATATTTTATTTTGGACAATCGGTTCCGGATACCAATTAGTATCCATGTTATTTAAATATTAATAAAAGTGTAAAAACATCACGAGTGACAGGTACATTCTTTAAGTAACTGCCACTCGTGTTCGCCAACAAATTCCTACACTTAAATACTGTTATTGACCAACTTCAAACCTCTCAACAAATGTTGCTAGTGTTCTTGCCATTACACCTGTTGCTCCTGATGGGCCAAGTTCGCTTTCTTTTGACGTTGTTGCTGTACCCGCAATATCAAGATGTACCCATGGTGTATGTTCAGCAAATTCACCTATAAAGGTTCCTGCCATAATCGCATGCCCTTCTCGACCGGGTGAATTATTCAGATCAGCCATTTTACTATTTCGAACTCTTTTTTTATCGTTTTCCGAAATCGGCAAACGCCAAACAGGCTCATCACATTCATGGGATGCTTGAAGAACTTGTTCAAATATCTCTTCATTATTTGTCATGGCACCAGTCGTTTCAGTACCTAAAGCAATGATGACTCCTCCTGTTAAAGTGGCTACATCTACTAAGTAATTCGCTCCATGGAATTTAGCATATGTAACGCCGTCTGCTAGAGCCAAACGACCTTCTGCATCCGTATTTAGGACCTCAATCGTTTTGCCGCTTAAAGAAACAATGACATCATCGGGCTTAAATGCTCCTCCACTTATCATATTGTCTGTTGATGGAATAACAGCTACAACATTTTGTTCAGGCCTTGTTTCACCAATAATCTCCATGGCTCCAAGCACTGCGGCGGCACCACCCATATCTGTTTTCATGCCGACAATTCCATCCTTAGGTTTGATAGAGTAACCACCTGTATCATAGGTAATTCCTTTTCCAACAAGTCCAATAACATCTTTCCATTCTTCTTTTCCTTGATACTTTAACACAATCATTTTTGGAGGCTCTTCTGACCCTTTGTTGACAGCTAACAGGGCCCCCATCCCAAGGCGCTCCATATCTTCCTTTTCAAGGATCTCGTACTCAAAATTATATCTCTTGGCAAGCTCTACAGAATACGAGGCTAATTCTGTCGCTGTTAACAGATTAGGTGGCATATTCGTTAGTGTTCTTGCACTGTTTGTGCCTGTTCCAAATGCATACCCAACCTCGAGACTTGATTTTATTTCATCCAGCTTTCCATTTTCTGAAAAGATATAAACCGTTTCAATCTTTTTTTCAGGTTCATTAGATTTTAGCTTATAATCTAAAATTTTATATGTCGCGAGGACAGAAGCCTCTGAAAGCGCGTGGGCAATATCATTTATGTCATTTTCTTCATTGTGAAAAGAATCAAGTGCAATCGCAATACTTTGATGTTTTGCCTTTTGAAGGGTTTGAAATAACTCTCCAAATGCTCTCTTTAATTGATCAAAGGTTAGGTTCTCCTCTTTTCCCAAACCAACAAAGTATATACGTTTAAAAGAATGCTTCCCGAGGGTATGTAGCTTAGTAATAGATTTGTATTTTGTTTGCAGGTCTCCGTCTTTTAATAACTGGGATAGATCTCCTTGTAGTTGCTCATCGATCTTACTAGCTAAACCTGTTAGTTTGCTTGTTTTTTGATATAGTCCAATAACAAGTGTTTCTTGATCTTTGATTTGCTCTAATTGATGATGTACTTTAAATATCATCTCTGCACCTCCATATATGTATACAGTTCCATTTTAAAGCACAAAGTTTAAAAAGTATAATAAGGTGTAAATGAATAAGTGAAAAAGGTTTTCTGAACAAATTCTTTTCACGAGTAGAAGATGCAGGATGGTTATATGCTATAATGAAGAAAATCTTTTATCTTTTATCTATTATCTATTTACAGTTTAGAGAGGTTTTATGCTGTTGAATCTAGGGCATTAGATCAAGGTGAAATGACTCCAATCACTCTGTTTAAATAGATGAATACTTCGTTTGAATGCAGAATGAAAGGAGCTTAACATTGGAATTACTATATAATTTTCCCTTACTCGCTTCTCTGGCGGCTATTTTCTTTGCACAATTCATTAAAGTTCCGATCTACTTTATTGTTTCAAAAAGATTGGATTGGTCTTTAATCACGAGTACAGGAGGAATGCCGAGTTCGCATTCAGCTGCTGTTACTGCCCTTTCAACAGGTGTTGCACTTGATCATGGCCTGGATTCCTCCATCTTTGCTATTTCGGCTGTATTCGCCATTATTACCATGTTTGATGCAACCGGAGTCAGAAGACATGCTGGTGAGCAAGCAACTGTACTTAATCAACTTGTATTAGATTTCAATAAATTCGTCGAAGAAGCAAAGGTTTGGCCTAAAAAGGCTGAACAGGATAAACAAAAGAAATTAAAAGAACTGCTTGGTCATCAACCAATTGAAGTATTTTTTGGGGGATTAACAGGTATATTACTTGCTTTACTATTGCATTATCTTTTTATGATGTAGATACAGGGCTAAAACGAAATGATGCGTACATAGAGAAAAGCTAATGGCTGCGTACCATTAGCTTTTTGTTTTACTTTTTATATATTTTTGCCTAAATACCTGCATAGATTCTTCTTCATTTAAATTTTTTAATTGTTCTTCTGTTAATGTTCCATCACCCATTTGTACAACGTAGACATCCAATTGTTTTTTTCCCCAGCTATTATACACGTCTTTTACTGTTTCATAATAAAGATCCAATCGGTTTCCTTTTATTGCTCCACCTTTATCAGCTACAACTCCATAACCATACCCTGGAATAAAGAGGATAGTCCCTAGAGGGAAAACGTCTAAATCAGCTGCAACCGTTGAATATAGGTCACGTTTTACTTTAACACCTGAATATGTAATTCCATAGCTTGGATGATTAGGACTTTTACCTGTTGATTCTACACCCGCTGTATATCCTGTTGCCACTACTTTTTTCACCGGGTATTGTGACCAATCAATAGCTTCTTCTAATGACATATCTTGATTTACCGTCTCAACACGTGAAGATATCTCTGTTTGGACAGATGGTTCACTATTCATTGTCTTAAATGTGAGTCCTAAAACACGAAATGTACCACTTTTTTCACCATTTGTATGATCTTTAGCATACCAATTCACCACATCTTTTGCTTCTACTCCGGATATAACTTCAAAAGTTGTCGTTAGTGCACAAAGAAATAATATCGACATGAAAAGCCTTCTACACACTCTTTTTATACTGATCATATCTTCCCTATTCACTCCTCTCACAAATCTATTCGTTCCCAATTTGGTGAGGAAATATTCATTTTTAACGGGAAACATACTCTACCAGTTTGAATGTGTTCTTTATTTCCCATGGGCTATTTTTACATACTTTGTTGTTATTTAAGGTCTTTCAACATAAGTACAGGTTCGTTCCGTTGCGCTCCATACAACAAAAAGGCTGATCATCAACAATATGATGATCAGCCCTTTTGTTATGTTATTAAAACATTTGGTAACCTCTTTTTCGAAGCATTTTAATGATTATGCCAGAAAGAATTGCTCCAAATAGTCCTGAAGATAAAATCAGTATGTCAGCTAAAGCTAATGACAGAATTTTATTTCCTAACGCTGAAAATGAGGCACCGGGTTTTTGAAAATATTCAATAAATCTTACATTATCTATAATAAAAATACAGACAATCGGGTACACAATTGCCATAATCCAAGACATGCGTAAGAGCATATTTAATAAAAATCCAATACCGAAAAATAAAACTAAAAATAATAGCATTGATATTAGTAAAACAGGTAAGCTTAACATGTCTATCACCTCCATTACACCAACTTTAGTGTACTGAACAAAAGATAGACAGTCAATCATAACTAAGTGAACTTTTTATGACTTCTTCCCTGTTCCCTCACAGCTTTTACAAGTTTCGGAGCCACCTAAGATCAATTGAAAATATCCTTTTCCATCACAGTACGGACATTCCTTCGTCTCTACCTTAGTTGTTGTACTCATATAAAGTCTCTCCTTTAGAAATAAATGGTTGTAATATAATATACCAATTATTCTGACAATAATAAAGGAAGAAAACCTAACACAGATGTTTATGTAAGCGAATACAACGTATATTTCCTTTAGATTTCTTTATCTTGCTTTTTTTTAGAAAATTACAAAAATAAAGTATAGGAACTATAGCCAAATTGATTCCCCGGATGAAAGTGATCATATTTAATTAATTTCGGCTTTATATTTCTATTTGCTAAATCTTTAATCAAATTCGATGAATCAGGATTCATGACTAATTCTTCGGGAAGCATGAAGATTACTTCCTCCAGCTCTTTCTCTTGAGTAACAATATCCTTTGTTATGGCAGTTACAGAAAAAATAATCATGTTATCACTTATGTGGTCTCCAATTACACCTGACCTAATCCCAACTACTCCATTAACTGTAGCTGTAATCCCTGTCTCTTCTTTAATTTCTCTTAATACTGCTTCATCAATCGTTTCACCCTGCTCGACAAATCCGGCAGGAAGGGACCACAGTCCTTTTAGTCCACCATACTTTTTCTTAACAACAAGCCACTCACCATTCTCATTCTCTACAATACCTGAAACAGCAAGCCAGACATTTCCCCTTTTAGAGTGACTCAACTATCCCACTTCTCCTTTTTAAAAGGGACAAGAGCAAAAGCTCTTGTCCCCAACTATATTATAGAATATTAAATTTACCTTTTTTCAGTACCAATGATGGTCCACCAACCATATATAATGCACGGTTATCGATCATTTTCTTCATAAATGATGCTTTTGTTCCAACAAGTTTTTTACCGAACACAACACCAACTGCATCATCTTCACCAAGGGAAGCTACAGATCCTTTAATGTCTGGTGTAAAAGTACCCATTTCTCCGCGTCCGCGAATGGCAACTGCCAAGTTTTTCGCACAAGTTTCACCTTGTTGCATCGCAATTTGAGCTGTTGGAGGATATGGACGATTAATTTCTTCGTTGATAATTAATGAACAATCTCCGATGATGAATACTTCATCATGTCCTGGAGCACGTAAGTATCCATCAACTTTTACACGGCCACGCATGTTTTCAAAGCCTGCTTCTTCCACAACGCTGTTACCACGTACACCTGCAGCCCATACAACCGTACCAGCTTTAATGGTTTCAAGCTCCTCACCTTTTGCAACGATGATTCCATCTTCGATACATTCTTTAATAGCTGTACCGATCATGAATTCTACACCTTTCTTTTGAAGGTGATTTACAGCATAATCAACTAACTCAGGATCAAATCCAGGGAGTGCTGATGGTGCTGCTTCAACACAAAGGATACGCACTTTCTTGAAATCAATATCATATTCTTTGCAAAGCTCAGGAATTCTGTTTCCAAGTTCACCTAAGAACTCGATACCCGTGAATCCTGCTCCACCTACTACGATAGTTAAACGTTCATCCTTCTTCTCTGCTTCCATATTGTAAGTTGCAAATTGGTATTCAAGATGCTCACGTAATTGTCTAGCTGAGTCAATGCTTGTGATTCCAAATGCAAATTCTTTTAATCCTTTAATACCGAAAGTTTCAGGATGTGCACCTAATGAGATCACTAAATAGTCATACTCAACCTCACCGTTTTCTAACACAACCTTTTTTGCTTCTTTATCGATTGAAACAACTGTGTCTTTCACAAACTTCACACGATTATTGTCAATGATATCTTTAATTTGATAGCGAGCTCGATCGTGATGTAGTGTACCTGCTGAAGCTTCATGTAACCATGTTGTTTCATAGTGATAATCATTTTTATTCACTAACGTAATCTCTGCTTCATCAACACTAATTTGTTTTTGTAAACGAGTAATTGTAATTAATCCACCATAACCTGCACCTAAAATAACGACTCTTGGCTTTCTCACCGATACATCCACCTTTTCCTTAGAATTGTTGTCAAATTCGAATGATGTTTATTACTATAGTCCACCGAATCACAACATTTTATTTAGTTTAAGAGATAAAACTTTGTGAAATGATTCACTTACCAAAACACACGTTGGTTATTTTCTCTTAGAAATACATATAAATATATATAATTACGCCTATACTCCATATTATCTATACTATCATTTTTTTTCAAGTAGTTTTTTCTTACAAGGTAGTATATTTTTTTTTGAAAATATACTATAATTTAGAATATTTCGCTACTTTTAAATTATAGCTACAAAGTTGGTAGGACATGAAATAACAGAGCTGGATATGATAAGATTCTGACATAGATGAAAAAAGGAGGATGTTTTGTGAAAGAAGATACGAAAGTTTATGATATAACCATTATCGGGGGAGGTCCTGTAGGATTATTTACAGCTTTCTATGGAGGAATGCGACAAGCAAGTGTCAAAATTATTGAGAGTCTTCCACAATTAGGTGGACAGCTTTCTACATTATATCCAGAAAAATACATATATGATGTTGCAGGCTTTCCAAAAGTAAGAGCTCAGGAACTTGTAGACAATTTAAAAGAACAAATGGGACAGTTTTCCCCTACAATCGTTCTGGAACAAGCAGTAGAACAACTTGATAAACAAGCAGACGGTGTTTTTAAGCTTACCACTAACAGTGAGGTTCATTATACGAAAACAATTATTATCACGGCTGGAAACGGCGCGTTCCAACCTAGAAAATTAGAGCTAGAGAATGCTGAAAAATATGAAAGTGAAAATTTACATTATTTTGTAGATGATTTAAATAAATTTGCTGGTCGAAATGTAGCAATCCTTGGCGGAGGTGATTCTGCTGTTGATTGGGCACTAATGCTAGAACCTATTGCCAAAAATGTAAAATTAATTCATCGACGTGATAAATTCAGAGCTCATGAGCATAGTGTTGAGCTTTTAAAAAAATCCAATGTTGATATTCTTACACCATTTGTCCCATCAGAGGTTGTCGGTGAAACAGCCATTACCCAATTAGTTTTAGAAGAGGTAAAAGGTGACCGTAAAGAAGTGATCGAAATTGATGACCTTATCGTGAATTACGGCTTTGTTTCTTCGCTAGGTCCAATTAAAACTTGGGGTTTAACCATCGAAAAAAATTCTATTGTGGTTAATTCCAAAATGGAAACAAATATTGAAGGAATTTATGCCGCCGGAGATATTTGTACGTATGATGGTAAAGTCAAGCTCATTGCAAGTGGATTCGGTGAAGCACCAACAGCTGTAAATAATGCAAAAGCCTTTTTGGATCCTAAAGCACGTGTTCAGCCTTTACACAGTACCAGCCTTTTTAATTAACTATAAGAAAAAACGACTACTGAATCTTCAAGTAGTCGTTTTTTTATGTTAACATTCTTCCGGAGTACCAGTATTTGTTGCTGTTCTGAAAGATGAACCACATCCGCATGAAGCAATTGCATTTGGATTATCAATGGTGAAGCCGCCGCCCATCATGGACTGTTTGAAATCAATAATTGTACCATTTAAAATCGGGGCATCTTCTTTTTTGATAAGTACTGTCATTCCATGCTGTTCTAGAACTTGATCTTCTTCGCTAATCTCATGCTCAAAGCCCATACCATAGGAAAGACCGCTGCAACCTCCACCTTTGACTCCCACACGAAGATAAGCATTTTCTTCCTCATGTTCTTTCATCATATCTTTTATCTGAAAAGCAGCTGCTTCTGTAATTTTCACAATATCGCTCATTAACATATACCTCCTCGCTCTTTATGAAAGGATCTATTTATAGTATACATCTAATAGTACTCATCACTCAAATAATTCACTCTAGAGGTCACATATATTACCTTCTCAAGAAAAAAGTACCTGTACACACAACTTCTGCCGGTCCAGTCATTAAAACGGTACCTGTTTTTGTCCAATTGATTAACAGATCTCCTCCCGCTAGGTGGACAGTTGTTTCTTCTCCTTGGGAAGTATGACCATTAAGTACCGATGAAACCACTGCAGCACACGCTCCTGTACCACACGCTTGGGTAACACCGGATCCTCTTTCCCATACCCTAAAATGAAGCTCATTTTTTGATACAACTTCTACAAACTCTACGTTAACTCCCTCAGGGAAACGTTCATCTTTTTCGACAATAGGACCCAGACTTGTAACAGGGGCTTGATTAATATTATCTACATAAAAGATAAGATGTGGATTTCCCATCGAGACTGCTGTTGCCTGGTAAGATTTACCCGCAAATTCCATCGGTTCATTAATCGTTTTTTCTTGATTCTCGCCTGCCATTGGTAGATCTGCCTTAAGTAATCTTGGTTCCCCCATATCAACTGTTACTAACTCGACTACGTCATTTTCAACATGCACTTTTGCTTCAACAAGTCCTGATAATGTTTCGATTTTGAATGTTTCATTTGTTACTAATTTATGTTCGAATGCATATTTAGCAACACATCTTAACCCGTTCCCACAATTTTTCCCTTCAGATCCATCATTATTAAAAATTCTCATTTTTATTTCCGCTCTGTCGGAAGGGCAAATGAGAATTAGCCCATCAGATCCAATACCTGTATAAACACTGGATACTTGTCTTGCAATCTCTGATAAAGATTCTTCCTTAAGTTGTTCCTCAAAAAGATTCACGTATATATAGCTATTACCTAAACCGTGCATTTTTGTAAATTGAAAAGAACTCATCATACGCCTCCAAAACTCTTTATTTTTACTAGTATAAGACGATAAAAGTATGAAAACAATAAAAATATCCCCCGTTTATTAAGTAAAAGCTACCTGTAAAGCGCAGGAAGCTTTTACTTAATGACTTTTTACCTATATAAACTAAAAACTAGTCCATTATTCATATGATTCTGGTATAATCAGATCATATATTATCGTTCACAAACTTATTAGGAGTGATTCCTATGAATAAAGAACTAGAATACTTATATGATCGAAAAGTTGAGTGTCAAATCTGTAAAAATACATATGTGACAAAAAAAGTAAGAACACGTTTTATACGTGCTCATCGACATGATACTGATTTTTGTTCATTTTATACTTCAACAAAGACTAATCCTCTGTTGTATTACGTTTCTGTTTGCCCAGTGTGTGGCTTTTCATCTTCAGAAGAATGTTCCGACTATTTTCCACCAATGGCAAAGGATCTCATTAAACAGAAAATCTGTCATAATTGGCAAAGAAAAGATTATGGTCAAGAACGTACATTAGACATGTCCATTAATTCATACAAATTAGCAATATACTGCGCGACGATAAAAAAGGAAAAACATATTGCACTTGGTGGTCTTTATATACGACTTGCCTGGTTATATAGAACTGAACAGGTAAATCCTCAAGAAGAACAGCGTTTTTTAAGGCTCGCCCTTGATGAATATATTTTATCCTATTCTGTAGGTGATTTTACCGATACACCTTTCTCTGAGACCAAGCTGCTTTACTTAATTGGAGATGTAAGTAGACGAGTTGGATTAGAAGGACAAGCAACACGCTATTTTTCACGAGTCATTGAAAAACAAAAGGAAACGATTGAAAAAGGAATTGTTCAAATGGCGAAGGATCGCTGGAGTGAAATGCGGGAAGCAAAAAAATCAGGGTAAAAAGCCACAAAAAGTGGCTTTTTTAAAACATTGGATTTTCTTCTAAAAATGTATACACATTCTCGACTAGCTCATCTGGCGTGTCACCCATGACCATTTCTCCATTTACTAACGCATATAATGAATGGCCACATTTGCCACAATAGCTTAAACAACCATATTCTATAATATCTAAATTAGGGTCCTTTTCCAGCTTCTCTAACGCTGCTTGTCCCCCATTAGCTAAATTACTTATACAAAATTCAATAATTGGCTTCATTTATTCCCACCTCTCCAATGTTTATCCTAATAGGATAAGCATTAATACGTCAAATTTTATTATACTCTATGTTTTCTATCGAAAATTATATATTTCAATTCATAGACCATTATACATCTGGAAACTTTTTTGTATAAAGTATAGAAATAGGATTGTAAACACTATCTAAATAATACATAATTGTGTTGTACTGTATCTTAGAATAATTCATTTCACAAAAAAAGAAAACGTTCTTTCAGCATTTATATTGTAAAAAATGCGAATCTCGTTATACTTTTTATGGCATTTTTTAATTATACGTAAGAAAAAATATATATTTTAAGGTATAGGGTTATCTCTTTCTTATTCATTCATTTATGTAATACAACATTATTTTCAAAGAGTTTTTAAAAAAAGTGGGGAAAAAGGAGTATTAAAAAATGAAGAACCTAGTTATCCTTGGTGGAGGGTACGGCGGAATGAGAGTCTTACTTCGCTTGCTTCCGAATCAGCTGCCTGACGATGTGCAAATTACTCTTATTGATAAAAACCCTTATCACTGTCTGAAAACTGAATATTATGCTCTGGCAGCAGGGACTATTTCCGATCATCATATTCGTGTATCCTTTCCGGAGCACCCTAGACTTCAAACTGAATTTGGCACAATTACAAAAGTTGATCCTAACAAAAAGGAAGTTATTCTAGACGAGGATCGTGCTATATCATATGATGATCTTATTATCGGTTTAGGGTGTGAAGATAAATACCACAATGTTCCTGGTGCTGATGAGTACACATATAGCATCCAATCAATCGACCAATCTCGTAAAGCATACCAAAAATTAAATAATTTACAAGCTGATGCAACTGTTGCCATAGTTGGGGCAGGATTAAGCGGTGTTGAGCTTGCCAGTGAGCTTAGAGAAAGTCGCAAAGATTTAAAAATAAAGTTATTTGACCGAAGCAAACACATTCTTTCCAGCTTTCCGGAAAGATTAAGCACTTATGTAGCTAATTGGTTCACTGAACATGGTGTTGAAATTATAAGTGAAGCCAATATTACTAAGGTAGAACCAAATATCGTATTTAATCATGATCAACCATTTGAATGTGATGCGATTGTTTGGACAGCCGGTATACAGCCAAATAAAGTTGTCAGGGATCTTGATGTTGAAAAAGATAATCAAGGAAGAGTTAAATTAACGACCCAGCATTTCATCCCTCAATATGAAGATATATTTGTCGTAGGTGACTGTGCAAGTCTGCCACATGCTCCCAGTGCTCAGCTAGCTGAAGCACAAGCTGAACAAATAGTTCAAGTTTTACTTAAAAAATGGAATAACGAGCCTCTTCCTGAAAATTTCCCACCATTTAAATTAAAGGGAGTTTTAGGATCATTAGGAAAGAAACAAGGCTTCGGACTTGTTAATGACAGACCTTTAATGGGTCGTGTTCCACGATTATTAAAATCCGGTGTTCTTTGGATGTACAAATATCATAACGGATAATATAAACACACACACTCGTCGAGTGTGTGTGTTTATCGTCTAGGAAATTATAAAATTCTTGAACTGTGGATAAGTGCGCGACATCCAGCTC
>Ga0180215_1000199_pt1 | contig 86429 bp, 75 predicted proteins | sample eDN3rd37CBELigBY_FD_128871 | JGI IMG/M metagenome (GOLD analysis project Ga0180215, IMG submission 128871) | Enriched backyard soil microbial communities from Emeryville, California, USA - eDNA 3rd pass 37_C BE-Lig BY (version 2) (version 2) | ecosystem: Environmental > Terrestrial > Soil >...
GGAAGCAATCGTCGTCGAGCCGACGGCAACCGAGACACCTGAGCCGACGCCGACAACGGAACCGACGCCAACACTCGAACCAACCGCAACCGCGACGGTCACGCCGGAGCCAACGGCGACGCCGACGTTGGAACCAAGTCCAACTCCGGAACCAACGGTGACACCGACCCCGACCGTCGAGCCAACACCGACGACCGAACCAACGCCGGAGCCAACCGAGCCGCCTGAACCGGACGTCGCTTTCAATGTCCCGCTGCCGCTGTCGGCGATCCCGTTCGCGCTTCAGGATGGCGACGGGGACACGATGGAGGCGGGTGACTTCGAGGGGGCCTACCGGCGCGATGACGGCGAACTCTATGGACTGCCGGCTGTCCACCTGTACGGGCAGGCAAGTGGGGCGTCAACGGCGACGGCGTCGTTCAGTGGCGATGACAACGTCGAGGAGTACATCGTGATCGTCATCACCGGGATGGACGACGAAGTACCGGCCAAGGTGCCGATCCGGGTCTCGCTGAACGGCAACACCGTCTGGGAGGGTCCGAGCCCGTTTGGTAACGAGAACTGGACGGACGTTGCCTGGGTGGTCCGGGATCTGAGCTGGCTGTCGGACGACAGCACGCTGGCGGTGACCAACCTCGGCGCGGGCGGCGACATCGGAACACCGCCGTGGGTGCTGCTGACCAGCGCGTCCGTCTTCTACAACTAATCCTGCGATTGGGCTTACGTTCCGGACATCTACCAATGCAATTCCCGTCGCGCCTGCGTCTGCGTCGGAACTGGCGTCGGTGACGGCACGAGTCCCTGGGGCAGAATCCTGGCTCCGTTTGCCACTTCAGCGGGCTATTACCGTGACATAGCAGGACACGGCACCGTGACGCTGCCCGGGTCGATTCACCGGGTTATGACGTTCTGATGATTTGACATGTTCCACAGCCGTCTGTTAGATTGCTCACAATCTGGCGTTGATGGTGAGTAGTAGCGGTCGGACCCTCGCAGCGAACCGGGGTAGTGGTGAAAGCCCGGTGACGGTAGGGGCCGTGAACTCGCACCTGAGCCGTTCGGTCGATGAGGCCGGACCGGGTTCCGCCCGTTATAGCGATGATGAGTGGACCAAACCCCTCCCCCCAACCCCCTCCCCCAAAGGGAGAGGGGAGTAGTTGGAAGATGGTGGCACGGTCAATCAGGGTGGTACCGCGGGTGATCCCGTCCCTATGTGGGGCGGGTTTTTTGTTGCCTGTTTGCGGGCGGTTGAGAAGTGTGGTTCCGGTGATGGCGAGGATGTCAGTGACAGAGATCAGGATGACACCGGGACAGCGACGGTCGTCGCGGGGGATGCTGCTGCTTATTCGGCCCCGCTGAGGGGCCAAGCGCGGCATGTCTGATTCCGACGGTTGAACGTGGCACTTGGAGGCCGGTAATGGGTGACAGGGTACTGGTATTCGATACGACATTGCGCGATGGCGAGCAATCGCCGGGCGCGACGATGACGACGCCGGAGAAGATCGAGGTCGCACGTCAACTGGCGCGGCTGGGAGTTGACATCATCGAGGCGGGCTATCCGGCGGCTTCGCCGGGCGACCTCGAAGCGGTCCAGATGATCGGCCGCGAGGTCAAGGGCGTCGTTGTCGCCGGACTGGCTCGGGTGCATCTGGGTGACATCGACGCGGCCTGGGAGGGTGTTCGCAACGCGGAGAACCCGCGCATTCACACATTCGTGAACGCGTCGCCGATCCAGATCGAGTACCAGTTGAGGAAGACGCCAGAGGAAGTGCTGGAGATGGCGCGGGCGGCTGTCCGGCGCTGCAAGAGCTACCTCTCGGACGTCCAGTTCTCAGCAATGGACGCGACGCGAGCCGACTGGGACTACCTGGTCAAACTGTTCGCGATCGCGATCGAAGAGGGCGCGACGACGCTCAACGTGCCGGATACGGTCGGCTACACGACGCCGGAGGAGTACGTCAGCCTGATCGAGTACCTGAAGGCGAACACGCCGGGTATCGAAAAGTGCGTGATCTCGGTCCATTGCCACGATGACCTGGGTATGAGCACGGCCAACACGTTGGCGGCGATCAAGGCCGGGGCGCGGCAGGTCGAGGTCACCGTCAACGGGCTGGGCGAGCGGGCCGGTAACACGGCGCTCGAAGAGGTCGTGATGGCGCTGAGAACACGGCGCGACTACTTCGGCGGTATCGACACGCAGATCAACGCCGAGGAGATTGTCCCGGCGAGCCGGATTGTCAGCCGAGCGTCGAGCATCCCGGTCCAGCCGAACAAGGCGATCGTTGGCGCGAACGCATTCGCCCACGAGTCTGGCATCCATCAGGACGGCGTCATCAAGCACCCCGGCACCTACGAGATCATGACGCCGGAGTCGGTCGGGTGGGGGCAGACGAAACTGGTGATGGGCAAGCACTCGGGCCGGGCCGGATTCCGCCAGCGGCTGAAGGACCTGGGCTACGAGGTTGATGCCGACCGATTGCAGGCGCTCTACATCCGGTTCATCGAACTGACCGACCGCAAGAAGACCGTCACCGACGCCGACATCATCGCGATTGTCGAGGACTCGTTCCAGCACGACGGGCCGGAGCCGTTCCACCTTATCGCCTGGCGGGCGCACTCGGGATCGGACAGTCAGGCCGAGGCAGCCGTCATGGTCGATGTCAACGGTCGAGAGCAGGAAGCGACCGGCAGCGGCAACGGTCAGATCGACGCGCTCTACTCGGCAATCGACTCGGTGATCGGGATCGAGAACGAACTGGTCGAGTACCGGATCGACGCTGTCACGCCAGGCGAGGACGCCCAGGGTGCCGTCGTCGTCCGGATCAAGGTGGACGGCAACATCTACGCCGGTCACGGCGTCGCGACCGATATCGTCGAGTCGAGTGTTCGCGCCTACCTGACGGCGCTCAACCGGGCAGCAGTAGCAGTGAAGGCGCCGTTGAAGGCGGTAGCGATTTGATCGGGATTGGGGATTGGGGGGTCTTGAACCGACTGTTTCCTGGATGAGGACCAACGACGTTTGAGATTCCCGAATCCCTAATCCCCAATCCCGAACACAAGGAGTGAGAGAGGAACCAACGTGGCCGGACTGACAATGACCGAGAAGATCCTGGCGAAGGGGGCTGGCCGGGATCGGGTCACGCCGGGGGAGATCGTCGAGGTGGCGGTTGACCTGGTGATGACCAATGACATCACAGCGCCACTGTCGATTGCAGAGTTCAAGAAGACGGGGCTGAAGAGCGTCTTCGACCCCAACAAGGTCGTCTTCGTGCCGGACCACTTCGTCCCGGCCAAGGACATCAAGTCGGCCGAGCAGGCGAAGATCATGCGTGAGTTCGCCTACGAGCAGGGAACGCTCTACTTCGAGATCGGCCGGGCCGGTATCGAGCACGTCGTTCTGCCAGAGAACGGGCTGACGAATCCCGGCGACATCATCATCGGGGCCGACTCACATACCTGCACCTACGGCGCGTTCAATGCCTTCTCGACCGGGATGGGCTCGACCGACATCGCCGCCGCGATGGCGATCGGGACAACCTGGGTACGGGTGCCGGAGTCGATCAAGTTCGTCTACACCGGGACGTTGCCACCCGACATCGGCGGGAAAGACCTGATTCTGCACACGATCGGCGTGATCGGCGTCGATGGCGCGCTGAACTCGGTGATGGAGTTCACCGGGCCGGTGATTGACGCGCTGCCGCTGGATGACCGGATCGCGATGTGCAACATGGCGATTGAGGCTGGTGGCGACACCGGAATCTTCCCGTTCGACGACAAGACCAAGGCGTTCGTCGATTCGGTGACGGATCGACCCTACACGCCGTTTGCGTCGGACCCGGACGCCAACTACTCGCGGGTGGTCGAGATTGATGTCACCAACCTGCGGCCGGTTGTGGCGCTGCCGCACCTGCCGTCGAACACGCGCTTCGCCGACGAGGTCGAGGACATGTCGATCCAGCAGGTCGTGATTGGCAGCTGCACGAACGGGCGACTCAGCGACCTGCGGGTCGCCGCCGAAATCCTGCGTGGTCAGCAGGTCCACCCGGAGGTGCGCTGCATCGTCATTCCGGGTAGCCAGGCGGTGGCGAAGCAGGCCAGCAAGGAAGGGCTGATCGACATCTTCATGGACGCCGGTGCGGTCGTCAGCACCTCGACTTGCGGGCCGTGCCTGGGTGGCTACATGGGCGTGCTGGCCAAGGGCGAGCGCTGCATCTCGACGACGAACCGCAACTTCCGTGGCCGGATGGGACACCGCGAGGCGGAGATCATCCTCTGTGGCCCACAGACCGCCGCCGCCAGCGCCGTGCTCGGCAAGGTCGGCGCACCATCGATGCTGAACAACGCATAACAGAGGACAGGTGACAGGAGTGGTTCTGATGGCAACCGCGCAAGCAGTCAAGACAACCTCGGGACCAGGTAGCTATGAGGCTGCCAAGTGGATCGCAAGCGAACTGTACCGATTCGTTGGGCCGGAGCGGACCGAACCGGAGACGGTCGTCGAGATGTACGAGTGGGTCCGTGCCAACGAACTGCACCGTGAACAGTGGGTGCGGATGTCGGAACTGGCCCGCCTCTGGGCCGAGTACCGGAGCGGCCAGCACGAAAGCAACTGGATGATGCGGGCGTTTGGGGAGTCGTAGGGACGGGATTGGGGATTGGGGATTCGGGGGGCTTGAAGACCGTTCGGCTTCGTTCAGGAACCTGGGGTTCAAGACCCCCCAATCCCCAATCCCCAATCCCAACGAACGGAGTGAGTGATGCAATTTCGAGGCAGGATCTGGAAGTTCGAGGATGATGTCGATACGGATGTGATTATTCCGGCGCGGCATTTGATGACGTTCGACGCGCAGGAACTGGCGAAGCACGTCATGGAGGACATCGATCCGGAGTTCCCGCAGAAGGTGCAGGAAGGCGACATCATCGTGGCCGGGAAGAACTTCGGCTGCGGGTCGTCGCGAGAACATGCGCCGATCGCGATCAAGGGCGCCGGGGTGTCGGTCGTCCTGGCAAAGTCGTACGCGCGCATCTTCTATCGTAATGGGATCAACATCGGGTTGCCGCTGGTCGAGTGTCCGGAGGCGGTCGATGAGGCCGAAGACGGCGACATCCTGGAGATCGACACGACCGAGGGGTTCGTCGTCAACACGCGAACCGGCAACACCTACACGGCCAAGCAGCACGCACCATATGTGCAGGAGATCGTCAACGCCGGTGGGTTGATGGAGGCGGTGGCGCAGCGCGTCCGCGAGCGCGAGCAGGCGGCCAGCAACGCATGAGTGTGACGACATATCAACTGCTGCTGCTGCCCGGCGACGGCGTCGGACCGGAAGTGATTGGCGAGGCCGTCAAGACGCTGGATCTGGTGGCCGGCAAGGCCGGATTCGCGATCGACTACGTTGAGGGCAAGATCGGTGGCGCCGGGATTGACACGCACGGTGTCCCGCTGCGCGACGAGGAGATTGCGGCGGCCAAGGACGCTGACGCGATTATGCTCGGGGCGGTCGGCGGACCGGCGTGGGACAACCAGCCGCGCGGCAACCGTCCTGAGGCAGGGTTACTGAAGTTGCGGGCGTCGCTGGGACTGTTCGCCAACCTGCGGCCGGTCAAGGTCTTCGACGCGCTGCTGGACGCATCGCCGCTCAAACCGGACGTCGTGCGCGGGGTCGATCTGCTGATCGTCCGTGAGTTGACGGGCGGGCTCTACTTCGGCAAGCCGTCGAAACAGTGGGAGACGAGCCGAGGGCGACGAGCGGTCGACACGATGATCTACCGCGAGCATGAGATCGAACGGCTGGTCGAACTCGGCTACCAACTCGCGTCGAGTCGGCGCAAGAAGGTAACGAGCGTCGACAAGTCGAACGTACTGATGACATCCCAACTGTGGCGATCGATCACCAACGAGGTCGCGACACGCTACCCGGACGTGACGACCGAACACGCGCTGGTCGACTCGTGCGCGATGCGGTTGATTGCGCGGCCGGGCGACTACGACGTGATGGTGATGGAGAACATGTTCGGCGACATTCTCAGCGACGAAGCGGCTGTCCTGGCCGGGTCGCTGGGGATGCTGCCGTCAGCCAGCCTGAACGGGAAGAAACCAGGGCGGCGTGGGTCGGCCGGTAAGCAGGTCGGGATGTACGAACCGATCCACGGGTCGGCACCGGACATCGCCGGAAAGGGGATCGCCAACCCAACCGGCGCGATCCTGTCAGCGGCGATGATGTTGCGAGTGTCACTCGGGCGTGAGACGGAGGCCGATGCGATCGAGGCGGCTGTCTCCGACGCGCTGAACGCTGGCGCACGAACTGCTGACATCGCGGCTGGTGCTGCAGCGTCATCGACGGCGGAGTTCGGCGACGAGATCCGGCGGCATCTGGAGCGACGGCTCGGGGAATGATGCAGCGCCGGTGACGTTATGGTATTCAGGGAAGTCGCCAGATGAGCGGCTCCCGCATTCCGTAGGGACAGGTCTAAGACCTGTCCGCGCCCGCAGGCGCCGGTACGAAAGACGGGGAGATCGCCAAGGGTCGCCGACGTGTGCGCCCGCGTGGAAATCCCGAGGACTTGATACCGGCGCCTGCGGGCGCGGACAGGTCTTAGACCTGTCCCTACGAGGTTGGTACTGCGCCTTAGAGGGATAGTTCGTTTTGGCTGCTTTACTTGGAGTTTCGTGGTCGCCGGTGGCGGGGGAGTTGCCGGACCTCGATATGTTGGTGGATATTGTCGAGGCACCGGGATGGAGTCTCGATGCCGCGTTGACGACGACCGGTGTGCGACGGCGGGTGCTGCTGCACAACATGGATCTGGATGTCAGCCTGGCTGACCCATCGTACATCGACGACGGGTGGGGCGAACGGGCGCAGGCGATGATTCGCCAGGCGGGGACACCGTGGTTCAGCCTGCACCTGGGGTTCGCCAGCGAGCAGGTGCGTTTCGACAACCACATGCTCCCGATATCGGAGCCATTGGGGCGGGATGAGACGCTGGCGCGGCTGGTCGATAGCATCCGGCGAGCGAAGCAGTATCTGGATCTGCCGCTGCTGCTGGAGAACCTCGACTACTGCCCTGAGGGCGCCTACGAGCACATCTGCGATCCGGAGTTCATCAGCGAGGCGGTCGAAGCGACTGAGACTGGTTTGCTGCTCGATATCGGGCACCTGCTGGTGACGGCAAGTTGGTTCGAGGTCGAGCCGGAGTTGATACTGGAGCGGCTTCCACTGGATCGGACAGTCGAGGTCCACCTCAGCGGGCCACGGCCACTTGAGGGGAATAGCGGCCGCCTTGACGACGTTCATGATGTCGTGGGTGAGCGCGAGGTACAGCTCCTGCGGATGGTGCTGGAGCGGGCGCAGCCGAAAGCGGTTGTCCTGGAGTACCGACGCGACGCCGATCGGTTACGCGAACAACTGGCGATGCTGGGGAGCGTGATTGGGCGGCGCTGGCGCGGAAGACCCTGTTGACAGCGGCGGAATGCAGCGTCATAGTTATGAAATGTATCGGTTTCGGAAGTATACTTAAGGCGATACGATCCACGAAGGACGCTCCGGGTGGAGGAGCGCAGGAGGAAGTAAACACATGATCACCATTACGAACGAAGCCGTCGACCAGCTCAAGGACTTCCTCGCGGAGCAGGGCACGCCCGAGCACGCGCTGCGTGTCTTCGTGGCGCCGGGCGGTTGTTCTGGACTCCAGTACGGGATGTCGATTGAGGAAGCCGAAGACGAGGGCGACACGGTCGTGACGACCAGTGGCGTCAAGTTGCTCGTCGACGAGTTCTCGGCCATGTACATTGCCGGAGCCGAGATTGACTTCGTCAACAGCCTGATGGGCGGCGGCTTCACGGTCCGCAACCCGAACGCTGTCACCGGCTGCGCCTGCGGCCACTCGTTCGACACTGGCATGAACGCCGGCACCTCGCAGGGCTGCGGCTGCGGCGCCTAAGGTCGAACGAGCCATATACGGCAACACAAAGCGGGGGCGCTGAATGCGCCCCCGCTTTTCTATGTGCCCGTGTCGTCAGCGTACGAGAATGTCTGCGTCGTCGAGACCGTAGATGATGCGGCGGAGCTCCGTGACGGTGTGCCAGGAGTAATCCTGCGACGGCTCGAAGAACATCCCGAGCGAATTGGCGGTATCTTCCTCGATCGGGATCGGCTCTGATTCGGCTTGCGAAAGCAGGAACGCGTTGCCTGCCTCATCACGAAGGATGACGTCGTCGGTCAGCGCATAGTCGGCTGGAAATGCCGCAATGCGAAAGTGCCCCTCTCTCGAATCGGTCGCGAGGGACGACCAGTCGAGCGCCCGGCCAGCTGATGCGTCAGCCGGGTCGATAGAGATCGCCATACCTAGTCCTCCGTATAGGGATCGTGCACCCAGTACCCTGGCCCCGTGCCGGGCGCGATGGATTTCGCGTCACATGCAGACGCCACACACGCAAGTCGTGTGCCATGAATCGCCGTTACGCATGCTTTGTCTGGGTTATTGAATCTCGAAGGTTCGAGGGTCGTCGGCGATATCCTCCGGCTGGAGCGTGCCGATCTCAACCCAGCCGTGCTTGACGGCGAAGAGGACCGCCTGGACACGGTCGGTGACTTCAAGTTTGCGGAGGACAGCCGTCATGTGGTTCTTGACGGTCTGCTCGGTAATGTAGAGCGCGTCCGCGATCTCCTTATTGGAGAGTCCCTGCGCAACGCAGTCGAGCACCTCAATCTCGCGGACAGAGAGCGGGATCGCCGAGTTCGCGGGTTTCGCGATCTCACCGTCCGCACCCTGGTCAGCCAGGCTGCGGAACTCGGTCAGCACTTTCCAGGCGAGGTGTGGCCGTTGCAGGACGGTCTGATTGATGAGTTGCTCGCCATTGGCGACGCGGCCGATAGAGTCCAGCAGTTCCTGCGCCTCAATGTCCTTCGAGAGGAACGCAGAGGCACCCGCCCGGACTGCATCAAAGAGCCGGTCATCGTCAACATGCATCGAGACGATGATGATGTGGGTTGAAGGATGCTGCTTCTTGAGGATGCGGGCGATCTTGAGACCCGTCACGCCGGGCAACTGAATGTCAGAGAGGATGATGTGCGGCTCGTGGATATCGGCGAGCCGAATCGCCTCGAAACCGGTCGACGCCTCGGCGACAACCGTGAATCGGGTGCCGTCCTCGATCAGACGACGCAACCCCTGCCGAAAGAGGGGGTGGTCATCGACGATCATGATCGTGTCGCGGTTGGGAGCCACCTGCTGCACGCACACAATCTACGACGAAGTTCGAAACATCCCTGGCCGACAGATTGGACGATAATGGCGGGCCGGAGCCGAAGTCGCCAGTTACGCGGCCTCGAACCTAGGCTACCAGATGTCGCGCGATGCTGGCGAGAGGACAATTGGGGTAGATCACGAGCGAGAATGCAGGACTGAACGCACAGTCGCGACCCAGATAGCCGCTATTAGCGCGAGTCCGATCAGATTGCTGCTGGCTGATGGCGCGACAGTCGGTGCCAGCGCGAACGGAACCAGCAAGGCGATCTCCCGGCGGGCATCGTCGATGAAGTAGTGGCCGGCGGCGACGTACCCACTGAGCGGGAGCCAGTGGAGTAGCACGGTCGCGAGGACGCTCCAGCCCAGGCAGGTAGCTACCAATGAGCGGCCAACGCTCGACCGTGACCGCCAGAGGCGAATCGCGCCGGGAACCGCCAGCAGTGCCAGCAGCGGCACGACCGGCAGGATGTAGCGCGCGGGTGCGCCGAATGTCTGCCAACCGCCGGCGCGGAGGGCGACGACCGACAACTGGGTTGCAAACAGGATGACTGCGGCCTGCTGAAGTGGGTGCAGCGGCCGTCGGACCGCGAACGCTAGCAGACACCAGGGCGCGAACGGGATCAGCCCGCTGCCGCGATCGGCGAGGATGCCGAGCAGGTTATGGGGAACCCACTCGGTTGAGAAGTAGCTAGCTGATGCCCGCTCGCGAAGCGCAACCGCCAGCGGACTCACGACGATTGCGGCTCCAACGATCACAACGACTGCCGCCAGCGCGAATAGGTGCCGTCGCGACACACTGGCACGTCGCAACCCTGTCACGAGTGCGAGGACGATCAGAACCATCGCGACCGGCAGGTAGCGACCATGGACCAGCGGCAGCGCCCCGGCAAGGGCGAGGGCGGCAACGGCCAGCACGGATCGCTGACGCGAATGATCGATGCACACCAGCGCCCAGACGATCAGACAGGCCGCCAACGGTTCAGTGTAGAGCCGAACCGCATACGGGGAGAGCGGAGCCAGCAGCGCGACAGATGCCGAGGCTACAGCGGCGTGCCGCCGTTCGACGCCGATTCGTGTGAGCAGTTGCGCGACGCCAATTGCGAGCAGGAGCGTCGCGATTGCTGAGACGACGGGCGCAGCGTCGGTCCCGGCCAGTCGCACCGGAAGGGCAGACAGGACTGGCAGCCCGACGTCGAAGTGGAGCGCGCCGGTTCGCTCCTGATATGCGACCGCAGCGACTGCAATCGGACCGTCAGCGGATGACAGGCGTACATCACGCTCGCGTGAACCGGCTGGAATGTGGACCATGTCGGCGCAATTGGCGCAGATCGTTTGCGTGGTCACAGTGTCGCCGTCAGCGACCGTCACTGTCCTGACGTCGGAGGACGTGTTGGCCGCGACCAGCCAGACTCCGGCATCGCGGTTGCTGGCGGAATCGACGGTCAGCGACCAGTCAGTAACGTGGACCATCGCTGGGAGCGCGTAGGAGCCGCCAGGTACCCAGCCGGTCGCGCCAACGGCCAGCGGACTATCTGCATCGACTTCGACAGCGGCGGCTCCGGCAAGGTCGAGATCAACGACGACGGTCATGCCGGGCAGAACGATCGCTCGCGAGGTGCGCATGAGCGACTGAGTTGGCGTCAGGACCGTGATCGTTGCGCTGCTGTCGGACGTGCCGGGGTTGTAGAGGGCAAGTCGTGCTGTCGCCTCCTGCGTCGCGTAACGATCACGCGGGAGCGGACCGAGCAGCCATCGCTCGTTTGGAGGCTGAGCCGGGAGGATGCGCAGGCCTGAGGCCTTGTCGATCGCGAAGGCAATCACATCGTTGTCGGCGTTGATATGGATCGTCCCGCCGAAATCCGGCGTACAGACCGTGTTGTCCAACGGCGGGTGCAGCGTGATTGCCGCATCGGAGACAGGCAACGAATCCTGCCAGAGCACGTCACCTGTCCCATCGAGCATGCGAACAGTGACAGAGGCCGACTCGTTACTCATCGCGGCCAGGCGGAGCGAGTTGATAGAGCACGGGCCGGTGAGCGGGATGGCGAGTGTTCGACCTGGAAACAGCGGTGGAAGGACATCGCGATTGCCGCGATTGTCGACGAGCGTGTATCGAGCGCGTGTTGCGACGGGAACATCACGCGGCTGCAGGCCGCTCAGTCCGGACGCTGGATCAGGAAACAGGTAGTGGCTGCCATCAGGCTGCGGAGCGAATGCGGCATAGCGGTCGGGGGCGGTATCGCGGTCGACGGCGATGTTGCCGGTCGGGGAGATCGTATTCGCGAGGTAGTCGGGTTCGAGGTAGTCGTCAAGCAATTCGAGGTCGGCGTCGGCGGCGATGCTGTGGGCGGTGACGTAGTAGTGTGGTTCGTCACCGTTCAGGTCCATGATGTCGTTGCGCCACGGGACGAGGATCGCCAGTGCGAAAACGACGACGATCGCTAAAGCGACGTGCGGTCTGCGCGCGGACGATGGGAGCGCAACGCATGCAAGCACCGTCACCAGCGCGGTTGCGCCGAGCAGTCCGGCACCGAGCGGCGAGGCGACATCGGTCCAGTCGGGGCCGTCCAGCACGAGCGACCAGCGGACCAGCAGGAGTCGGATTGCGACCGGAGCCAGCAGCGAGGCGAGCGAGATTGCGTTGGCGGCTCCCGCGATCAAAGGAGCGCGGCGACCACCGAGCAGGGCAGCCAGCACGACCGCTAGCGCTGAGAGGAGCGGCAGGAGACGAAAGGCATCATTGTCGTGTGGTGTCCAGAGTGCAGGCAGCAGCAGGTTCAGGTCCGTTTGTGGAATCACGACGACGCTGACGAGCGCGATGATGCCGAGTGCAAGCGGTGCGGTCCGCCGTGAACCGGAGAGCAGCCAGCATGCGTAGCCTGCAGCGAGCGCGACGATGCCCGACGGGCCAGCCGTCAGTGGCGCGATCCACTCGGGACGACGCAGGCTGACGACAACTGCAAAGGCGGCTGCGGTCAATACTGACCCGAGCGCGACGCGTCGATTCGTCAGTGCTGTGGTCGTAAGCCAGAGTCCGGCGATGGCGGCAGACGCCAGGAGCCCGACGCGCAACCGCCAGAGCCAGATCGTGTCGGTGTCGAGGGCGGTGACACGGACATCGCGGATGGCGATTCCGAGCGGACGGCCATCGCCGGGAACGCGCGTTTCCGGTACGCTGATCGCAAGCGTGACACTGTCGTCCACCCGACAATCGAGTGAGACGACGGGCGGGGTCTGGCCGGGAGCGATCGTGAGTGACGTATCGCCACCGGGGCAGGTCAGTCGGAGGTCGCGTGGCGCATCACCGATTGCGGCGATGGCGAGGTCGAGACGGTAGTGCCCGTCGCTCGGGACGGGAACGTGGAGTGTGGCCTCCGAGGTGGTCCAACGATACGATTCGGCGGGGTTGCGCTCGGGTGGGAAAGCGCCGGTGATGTACGGATCGTCAACCGGGGAACCGATGTCGAGCCAGGTCACGACCGGCGGCACGCCACGCAGTGCCAGCCAGCCAGCGGCTGCCAACGCCAGTGCGAGGACGACGACCGGCCCAATCAGCCAGGCCGATCGGTCGAGCGATTCCAGCCAGCCGGACCGCAGCCGTCGTGGCAGATCACACCTCTCCCGCGTCATCTCAATGCGTCCGCGTCAGGCCGATTGTATCCGGCTGGCGGCGATCGTCGTCCTGCTAGCCAGTACGTTGCTGGCGATCCCCGCAGACGGGCAGGGGACGGAAAGCGCCGTCGGCCAGATCAACGCGCTGCGCGAGGACGACGAACTCGGGCAGGTCTCGTCAAGCGCAGCGCTCGACGCGGTCGCGGCAAGTTACCTTGACGAGATCATTGCCTCGCACTGCATCTGTCCGCTGGCAGGCGGGACCGCACAAGCGGAACAGTTGCTGGACGACATCGCTGCAGCTCTCGGCATCGACGCGACGCTGATCGACGCAGGTCTGGTCGTCGGCTATGACCAGTCCGAAGCTGGCGCGTTCACCACAGCGATTCACGACCCCGCCAACGCAGCGGCGATCCTCGGAATGCGGATGGAACTCGCCGGCACGGCCAGCCGGATCGTCGAGCCAGCCGAGAGTTGGCTGGCTCCGCCACCGGGGGGAACCGGGCCGGAGATCGATCTGACGGGATACAGCGTCGTCGTGATCGTCCTTGCCGGGACGACGCCGTGAGTCGCATCCTTGTCCTCTTCGACGCGACCTGGGCAGATGGTTCAGGCGGGACGGCACGCTACGCAACCGCGCTTGCAGCAGCCCTCGCGAATGAACCTGGCGTCGACGTCATCGCTGTTCGCGCACTACGGCTGAGGAGCGGGCATCGGTTGGTGCGGTTGGCGGTGAACGGAGTCGTTCACCTGATGTGGACACAGATCGTCCTGCCGATTCTGGCCTGGCTGCGCCGTGCCGACATTGTCCAGACCTCGATGACAGCGCCGGTCGTGTGTCCCCGGCCAGTGGTGCTGACGCTGCATGACGCGCTCGACTTCATTCCGGACCTGCGGCCATCGCGAGTGTGGAGTGCGTATATGCGGACATTCGGCGCGCTCGCGGCACGACGCGCAACGGCGGTACTGACAGGTACGCAGGCGAGCGCGGCTGAGATCACTGACTGGTATCGCCTGAACCCCGCGCGGGTTCGAGTGACACGGTATGGCGTGGAGTTGGTCGAGGATGCGACCAGCCGTTGCGCGTCAATCAACGCTATCGAACGGCAGGATCAGCCGTATGTGTTGCTGGTTGGGCAGGCTGACCGGCGGAAGGACATTGGGACTGGACTTCGGGCCGTCCAGATCGCGCGTGGATCGGGTATCGACATATGGGCGGTCGTGGTCGGAACCGTACCGGATGAGTATCGGGCTGCCTGGTGGGTACACGTTTGCTCCGGCGTTGATGATGCAGAACTGGCGCGATTGTATGCGGGAGCGCTGGCTGTCGTCGTGCCGTCACGACATGAGGGATTCGGGCTGCCGGTTGTCGAGGCGCTGGCTTATGGAACACCGGTAGTTGCATCGGACCTGCCTGCGTTGCGGGAGGTCGGCGGCGACGCGACACGGTATGCCCCTGCCGGTGACGCCAGCGCCTTCGCGGGGGAACTGATTGCGCTCGCTGCTGACCCGCTGGCAGGGCGGGAACTGGTCACAACGTATGCCGGCCAACACGTAACGACGTGGTCCGAGACTGCGCGAGCGACGATTGCGATCTATCGCGAACTGCTGGACCGCGGGTCATGACCGAGCGCACGGTGGTCTTCGTTCACCCAAGTGACGAACTGTATGGGGCAGATCGTTGCCTGCTCGCGATCGTCGCAGGTCGTCCTGACGACACGCGCGCTGTTGTCGTTCTCCCGCGAGACCAGCAGTACGACGGGTTGCTGTCGGATGCATTGGTTGCAGCTGGTGCCGAGGTCCGAAGAGTCGATTTCGCGGTCTTGCGCCGGGCTGAACTGCGTCCGGGTGGCTGGCTGCGCCTGGTGCGACGATTGACAGTCGGAACCTGGGAACTGGCAACGCTGATCCGGCAGGAGAACGCTGCGGTCGTCCGAACAAACACCCTCGCAGCCGTGTCGGGGCCGCTGGCTGCGTTGCTCGCTCGCCGGTCGCATATCTGGCACGTGCACGAGGACATCTCCGACGAACACTGGAGTATCAGGCTGGCGTTTCGGCTGCTTGGGATGTTGCCAGGACAGATCATCGCGAACTCTAATGCATCCGCGCGCGCGCTGGCTGGGCCAATCCGGACGTTGCGCAGGCGTACGCGAGTTATCCAACCTGGATTGGTCGAGACTGTCGAATCTACGTCGCCACCGTCGGTTCGCGAGCACACCGAACTGCGGGTCGCGTTCGTTGGGCGGTTGGCGCCACGCAAAGGAGTCGCGGAACTGCTGAAGGCGGTTCGGATGGCACATGGGCGAGGGATCGGGTTACGGCTGACAGTGTTCGGCGCAGCGCCACCGGGACAGGAGCGTCTCGAGGGGCGATACCGTCAGTTGGCGGCGACACTGGGGATTGATGACATCGTGAAGTTCGAGGGGTTCGTTCGTGACGCGCGCCAGCGGCTATCTGGGTTCGACGTGCTGGTGGTGCCGTCGCAGCGGCCCGAGCCGTTCGGTCTGGTCATCGTCGAAGGTATGGCGGCCGGTTGCGCCGTCGTTGCCTGCCGCAATGGAGGGGGGAGCGACGAGATTCTCTCTCATGGTGTCACCGGCCTCTACTGCGGGCGAACCCCTGCTTCGATCGCCGCTGCGATAGCGCGGCTGGCTGGTGATCCGGTGTTTCGCGAGCGGCTTGGAGTCGCGGCGAGGAACGAGGCACGCGAGCGTTTCAGCGTGCAGCGATACGCCACTGACATCTGGGCCATCGACGGCTGAGATCACCGGCGATTGTGTATTGCGCAGCGGTGCGGCACAATCCGGGGCATTGATCCGTTGCGTAACGAATGACGTGTCGTCTGGTCGCTGGTCTGGGAGTCATGCCAGTGTCGGAAACTGGATCGTCGCTACGGATTGCGCTGCTCGGAACGCGTGGGATACCCGCCAACTACGGCGGGTTCGAGACATGCGCCGAGGAACTCTCGGTCCGGCTGGCATCGCTGGGACACCGGGTGACGGTCTACTGTCGTACTCCAAATATCGACTATCCCGACAGCACCTATCGCGGGGTTCGGCTCATCAAGCGGCCGACGATCCGCAACAAGTACCTCGACACGATCGTCCACTCCACGATCTCATCAATCGACGCCATCTTCCGGCGCTTCGATATCGTGTATGTGTTCGGGGTCGGCAACAGCCCGGTCTGCGCGATCCTGCGGCTGGGCGGCATCCCGGTCCTGCTGAATGTCGATGGACTTGACTGGCAGCGGGACAAATGGCCGCCGGTTGCGCGCTGGTGCCTGCGGCAGGCCGAGCGGGTAGCGGTGCGCGTCGCGAACCGGACGATCACCGACTCGCCGAACGTCCGCGACTACTATCGTGATCAGCGGGGAGTCGTGTTGGAGTACATCCCCTACGGTGCCGACCCGATCTATACGCCGCCAAACGGGACGCTCGAAGCGCATGGGCTGGAAGCGCGCCGGTACTTCCTCTACGTCGGGCGGCTGGAACCCGAGAACCACGTCCATGACCTCGTCGCCGCGACGCGCTCGGCGGGTTCGTCGCTGCCGACGGTCGTTGTGGGCGACGCGCCGTATGCCGACGCCTACAAGTCAGAACTGCGGCGAGCGTCCGACGGACTCGTGCGGTTTACCGGAGCGATCTACGGTTCGGGGTACTGGGAACTGAACCAGAACGCGTATGCCTATATCTTCCCGGTCGTCGCCAGCGGCACCCATCCGGCGCTGATCGAGGCAATGGCGTGCGGCAACTGCGTCCTGGCGCGAGATACGCCTGATAATCGCTACGTCGGCGCCGACACGGTCCGCTACTTCCGCGATGCCGACGAACTCTCGGCACTGATGCGCTGGGCGGAATCTGCGCCCGACGATGTTGCCCAGCTCGGCCAACGGGCGGCGGGACGGGTCCGCGAACTGTTCGACTGGGACCGCGTTACAAGCGACTACCTCGACCTGACCCGACGCGTGCTGGGGCGTTCCGCTTGAGCGATCCACGGCTCCAGATCGTCGATCACGTTCTCCTGCGGCAAGCGACGGACTACCTGACCGCGCTGGCGTTCGACAGGACGTTGCCACAGGCGGGTTCCGACCATCCCGAGTGGCTGGCTGCCATCAAGGACGCCAGTGGGATTCACGGACTTGGGGCGTACCTCGGGCTGCGGGTCATCGCCGGAGAGATCGACGTCCCTGAACCAATCGCAAACTGGTTGACCGGGCAGGTCGAGCGCAACCGGGAACGGTTGACGCGCCTACGAACTGAGATGCTGGCGACGCTGGCAGCGCTGAACGAGCGCGGTTTCGCGGCGATGCCCGTCAAGGGTGGTGCGCTGCTGCTGGATTCCGTCGAGTCGGTCCTTTGGCGTTCGTACGCTGACATCGACCTGCTGGTTCCTGGCGGGAACGAACGTGAACTGGACCTGCACCTCGCGCTGGCCCACGCCGGTTACTGCCTGGCTGGGGAGTCGTGGAAGCACCGGCATTACCGCGCCTGCGCTCCCGGTCCACCGTTAGTGATCGGAGATGGCGAGCATCCGGATAACCCACGCGATGTCGAGGTGCATGAGGCTGTCATCGAGATGTTTCGGGGCTTTGCGTGGAATCTGACGCCACAGCTGTTGGCAGACCCAGTCGAGCGAGCAGGCTGGCCCGCGCCGTTGGATCGGGCAATGGCGCTCCATCTCGCGGTCCATGCGTCGATTTCTGCGCTGGAAGGAACCAGCAGGGCGATCAACCTGATCGATCTGGCACGAGCAATCGGACGAGTCGGGCCGATGCCGGTCTACCTCGCGACTCGCGATGCAGGTTTGCGCAGGCACGCACGGTTCCTCTATCCGGCAGTAGCGCTGGCGGCACGGGAAACCGGCGATCCGGAGTGTGAGTCCTTGCGGGAACTGCTCGAACCACATGTCCCTCATCCTATGGTGAATTGGGCGGCCAGCGTTTCGCTCTACCACGTCTCGTGGGCGGGCCGTCACGACCGGGGCGCGCTCGACCGCCATGCAATCTGGGCCCACACACGTCGCGACCGAGCGAGAATGCTCGCGCACACCCTGCTGCCGTCGCCAGCCGTGCTTGCTAGCGAGGGCGATGCCGGTTCCGGGATCGCAGACGTAATCGTGGGGTACGGGCAACACTACCGGCGATTGGGGGGCCGAATCCGGTCACGTGTTCGCTAAGTGATGCGTTCGTACGAACCTATCTCGTCAATTGACCACCGTGAACGTCTCGTGATACGCTGCGGCGACTCCAAATTTGACGCCGCGGATGGCGCTTGAAGTAACGGCGAGCAGGCCGGATTGGATGAGGGTGCGTGCAGGTTTCGAATCAAGCAACAGTAGGTGTGGGGCTGCGATTGCTGGCGCTCATCATCGATACGATCGTGGTTGGGCTCCTGATGTGTCCGCTCCTCATCATCGCGGCGATTGTAGGTGATGCAGACGCGACCGGGACGTCCGGAATCGACCTGCTGATCAACTGCATCACGACGATCTTCAGCTTTGTCTACTACATCGGGCTTGAAGGGACTCGCGGCGCAACGGTCGGCAAGATGGCGCTTGGCCTGCGCGTCGTCAAGGTCGACGGGTCAGCGGTGACGCTGCAGGACGCCGTCATTCGCAACCTGCTCCGAATCGTCGATGCCTTCCCGTACTTCATCCCGTATCTCGCCGGTGCCGTGTTGATCTGGACATCACCGGCCAAGCAGCGACTCGGTGACCGAGTCGCCAACACGCTGGTCGTCAAGAAGGATCAGGCCACGATCGCCGATCCGCCGTATCCAACGGCTCGGTTCTAACAGGAACGCACCACAGCGATGCCGCAACCGGGGAAACCTGCTGGCGGCATCGTCGTGTCAGGGCTTAGGCAGGGTGCGCGCCCACTCCTGGACACGGCGGATCCATGCAGCACGATTCTGCGACGCGACGCCTTGAATGAGTCCTGAAACATCGCTCGCAGTAATGCCAGGGAGAACGCTACTCTCTTCGGCGGTAACGTAGTTTCCCGATTCCAGAACGAGGAACTCGATCTTTCCAGCATCGAAAAGCCAGACCTCGCGAACATCGAACTCCGCAAACACCGCCAGTTTGTCGATTGACGAATGGGTGATATCAATCTCAATCACCAGGTCGGGCGCAGGATCAATTCGAAGATCAACCCGTTCCTTACCGCGTATTGCCGACGCACGCTCGATATAGAAGCATGAATCTGGCTCAAATCCGCGCTGAGCGTCCGCTCGACGGAACGTTGTTGAACCAAGATTGCGGGAGTGAATGTCCCACTCGGCCAATATCAGATCAACGAGCAACGCGATCGCCCGGTTCGCTTCTTCGTGGTCTGATCGCGGACTCATGATCTCGAGTTCTCCACGATCGTAAGTGAACCTTGGAGCGCTTGTATTCTCGTGATCGGAAAGCAAGTGCTCGTACGTCTCCCAACTGATGTTGTGGAGGAGCATGCGATCTGACTGGGTTGTTGGTCTGGTGCGTTGTGCGGTCGCCATTGATACACCTGCTTCGTCCGCTTCTCTTCGAACGAGACGGCCGTAGTTCTGTATCTTGTACCATCCAGAGACGATGATTGTCAGGGCGGTGAAGGGATCGGGCGATGCGCGAAGTGGTGATTGTCGATGCGGTGCGGACGCCGATCGGGCGCTACGGCGGGGCGTTGAAGGATGTCCGGCCAGATGATCTTGCGGCACTCGTGATCGGGGCGCTACTGGAGCGGACCGGAATCGAGCCGGGTGCTATCGAGGATGTGATCTTCGGCTGCACGAACCAGGCTGGCGAGGACAACCGCAACGTCGCCCGGATGGCGTCGCTGCTGGCCGGGTTACCGGTCGAGGTTGGTGGGCAGACGGTCAACCGGCTCTGCGGATCGGGAATGCAGGCGGTGCTATCGGCAATGCAGGCGATCCGTGCTGGCGAGGGGGATGTCTTCATCGCCGGTGGGACCGAGAGCATGAGCCGGGCGCCGTTCGTAATGGCGAAACCGGACGCGGCGTTCCCGCGCGGGCAAATCACGATGGAGGACACCACGATCGGCTGGCGCTTCGTGAACCCGAAGCTGGCAAAGCTGCATCATCCGTTCAGCATGGGCGAGACGGCTGAGAACGTCGCCGAGGCATACAACGTCTCACGCGAAGATCAGGACGCGTTCTCGCTGGAGAGCCAGCGCCGGGCCGGTGTGGCGATGGAGACCGGTGCATTCGATGCTGAGATCGTGCCGGTAACGATCCCGCAGCGGCGGGGTGATCCGGTCGTCGTTGCGCGAGACGAGCATCCGCGACCGGAGACGACACCGGAGGCGCTGGCGAAACTCCGGGCGGCCTTCCGTGAGGGCGGGACGGTGACGGCAGGGAACTCGTCCGGTATCAACGACGGGGCGTCGGCACTGCTGGTGATGGACGCGGAAACCGCCGCGAAGTTAGGGCTGACGCCGAAGGCACGAATCGTCGCCGGGGCCATCGCTGGCGTCGATCCAGCGCAGATGGGCATCGGGCCGATCCCGGCCAGCCGGAAGGCGCTGGAGCGTGCCGGGCTATCGGCTGATGATCTGGATGCGATCGAGTTGAACGAGGCGTTCGCGGCGCAGTCGCTACCGTGCGTTCGTGAACTTGGGCTGGACCCGGCGAAGGTCAACCCAAACGGTGGTGCAATCGCACTCGGGCACCCAATCGGCTGCTCCGGCGCGCGGATTCTAACGACGCTGGTGCATCACCTCGAACGATCGGGTGGACGCTACGGCCTTGCGACGATGTGCATCGGCGTCGGGCAGGGAATTGCGACGGTCGTGGAGCGGGTGTAGGGAGTTACCTCACCCCCCCAACCCCCTCTCCGTCGCGGAGAGGGGGCTTTGATTCGTGCGGCCGAGAGCCCCCCTCTCCACGATGGAGAGGGGGGTTGGGGGGTGAGGTTTTCAGTGCATCACCACCGCTGGACTGCGCTCCGGCGCGACAAGCGCGTTGATGCAGGTTGCTTTCTCGGATGTCAGCGCTGATTGCAGTGCATCGCGGAGCGATTCCGGCGAATCAACCTGCACGCCAGTGCCGCCGTAGCCTTCGGCGGCGAGGTCGTATCGGGCTGGGGTGAGGTCGGTGGAATAGGTGCGGTCCGGTCCGTAGCGTTCGATCTGCATGTGCCATTCGGCGGCCCAGCGAGCGTCGTTGCCGATGATGGCGGTGAACATTAGGTTCTCGCGGGCAGCCGTTTCGAACTCGGAGAGGTGGTAACCGGCGGAACCGTCGCCGAGGACCGCGAAGACTCGCCCGGTGGTTGCGGTGACGGCTGCACCAATGGCCATTGGGATACTGCCGCCGATTGCGCCGAGTTTGCCGTTCCAGAGCAAGCGGTTGGGCAGATCGCGCAGGCCGTAGCGAATCCACTGACAGAACTCGCCGCCGTCGAGGATGAGCGTGTCGTCCGGTTGCAGGACGGCGCGGAGGGCTTCGCTGACGGCGAGCGGGTGCATCCCAGCATCGGTCGGGGCGGGGGCAGGCGTTGGCGCGGGAATCGGCCAGAGGGCAGCCCAGTCGGCAGCGACCGTCTCGTGGTGACGGTGCTGGATGATGTGATCTGACATGTACCGGAGGGCGCGCTGCGGATTCGCACGGACGTGCAGGTGGTTCAGCCGCTGGGGAGTCGGATCGCCAGATGAGTCAATCAGGAAGACGTCGCGTGGGTTCCCGAAGGTCGATTCGGACAGGAAGCCAGCAGAGAAGTCGGCTGGCCCGATAACGAGGACACAGTCGGCTTCTTTCGCACGGGCGAACACCTCCGCGTATTTGGGATCGCTCAGGCCGCGTGGCGACTCGGTGACGACGGCTCCAACTCGCAGCGCTTCGGTCAATGTCCTGAGTGCTTTCCCGCCGTCCCGGTAGGCGACCGATGGGCGGACGATCACGAGTGGGCGTTCGGCTCTGGTCAGGGCAACGGCCATCTCGTCCAGCCGCTCTGGGACGTCATCGTCGAACCGCCATGGTTGCGTCTCCGGCATCTCTGGTTGTTGGTTCGTTGCGGGAGCAGCGAGGACATCAGCCGGGAGCGACAGGTGCGCCGGACCTGGGATAACTGCCTGCGTTGCAGCCCAGGCTTCGGCCACGCTGCGGATCGGATCAGTCGCTGACAGCTCGAACGAACCGTTGCAGACGACCGTAGAAATCGCGTGCTGGTCAAGCGACTGGAACGCGCCGTGTCCACGCTGGCTGGCCGGCGAATCGCCGCTAACGAGCAGCACCGGCACTTCCATGCTCTGTGCGACGCCAATTCCCTGGAGCGAGGCGAGAAAACCGGGTCCGGCTGAGACGAGCACGACGCTCATCTGGCCCGACAACTCGGCAGCAGCTATCGCGGCATAGACAGCGGCCGTCTCGTGGCGCATGTGGACGAGGCGAATTCCGGCCCGGCCAGCAGCGTCGATCAGCGGCAGGATCTGGTTTCCGGAAACGGTGAAGATCGTGCCAATCCCATGACCCATCAACTCCCGGATGACGACGTCGGCGTTGGTCTGTTCCGGCATCGGGTGTCCCTTCTCTCGCCACGGCGTGGAGCGCGAGAGTACGGGAAGGTGCGGCCAGTTGCAAGCGAACGGTCGGGCAAGACACCTCAATCGTGTGACGGGAACAACCTCGCGAGTTTGTTGACCGACTCCACCCCGTAACTAACTGCACCGACCGGGACACGTCCCTCGACCGCGTCGATGACACGAGCAGTCCAGAGTGGGCCAAAGCCGCCACACAGTTCGATCGACTGGGCACCCGATTCGACAAGTTCGGCTGCGACCTGCGGGGCCAGTTCCGGGTCCGGGACAGCGACAATCGTCGTCTCAAGCCCACCATGCGAGATGATCGTGCGATGGATGGCCGGGTCCTCTGTTCCGACCCCAAGATAGATGAATGCCCAGTTGTTAAAGGTCATCGTGTTTCCCCTCTGGTTCGCTGACACGCGATCGAGTTCAGGCTGTCGTCAACGGTTGCTGCAACCACTTGACTGACGCGATGATGCGTTGAGCCGCGCAGCGACGCATCGGAGAAATGACGCATTCGGGTATGTACGACATTCTTCGGATGCCCGGGCGGCTATCCTGGCCGAGAATGGCAACCATCAGCGCATGGCATCGGAACGTCGTGGAGTGACTGGAGGGACCAGATGGCGGCAACAGCGACGGCGGCGACCGGGAACCTGGTTCGGGTCGGCAGGCTCGATGAGATTGAGAGTCCGACAGTCGTATCAGGTGGGCGGCACGGGATCGCGATCTTCGTCACCGATGGAAGGCCGTATGCGGTCGACAACCGCTGCCCGCACATGGGCTTCCCGCTGCACAAAGGGAGCGTCCGCGACGGGATTCTGACCTGCCACTGGCACCACGCACGCTTTGATCTGGAGAGCGGCGGGACGTTCGATCCCTGGGCGGATGACGTGCGCACCTACCCGGTGATGGTCGAGGACGGCGTCGTCTTCGTCGATCCGTTCCCGCCGGTCGAGGACGCGCGAACGCGCTGGAAGGGACGGCTACGCGACGGACTGGAACAGAACCTGAATCTGGTGATGGTCAAGTCGGTTCTTGCGCTGGTCGATAGCGGCGTCGATCCAGCCGAGGTGGTCGAAGTCGGCGGGACGTTCGGAGCGCGTTACCGGGAGTCGGGCTGGTCATCGGGGCTGACGATCCTTTCGGCGATGACGAACATGCTCCCGTACCTGAAGCCCGACGATCGGGTGCTGGCGCTCTACCATGGGTTGGTGCACGTCGCGAGAGACACCAGCCGTCAGGCGCCGCATTTCCAACTCGATGAACTGCCAACCCGGGACGTGCCAGCCGATCGACTGAAGAGTTGGCTGCGTGGGTTTGTCGAAGTGCGTGACCGCGACGGGGCCGAGCGCGCGCTGCTGACGGCGATCGACGCTGGAGTCGCGCCGGAAGTGCTGGCAGACATGCTGCTGGCTGCCGCGACGGACCACCTGTTCCTCGATGGTGGCCACACGCTCGACTTCGTCAACAAGGCTTGCGAGATGCTGGATCAGGTCGGCTGGGAGCGGGCCGTGCAGATTCTCCCGAGCGTCATCCCGGCGATCACGAACGCGACCCGATCGGAGGAACTGAACACCTGGCGGCACCCGATCGACCTGGTCCGGCTGGTGAGCGAGAGTGTCGCTGAGATCGATGCCGCGCTGGATGCACCACGCGACCCGGCCTGGGCTGGCCGCGAGCGGATGGCTGATGTGCTGCTCGGTGACGATCCGTACGCGATCGCCGCGACGATCCTCGAAGCGCTCCGTTCCGGCGCGCCGCTGGAGCGCGTGACACAGACCCTCTCGTACGCGGCGGCAGTCCGGGTTGCGAAGTTCCATACGTCCAACGAGTTCAGCGACTGGATCACGGTGCTGCATACCTTCACGTATGCCAATGCGCTGCATGCGTCGATGCGGCGTGCTCCATCGCCGGAACTGGCGCGAGGCATCTTCCACGGTGCGATGCGGCTCTACCTGGATCGCTTCCTCAACATGCCAGCGGCACGACTGCCCGAGCACCGGCGGATCGACGATGAGCCGGTCGAAGCGGATGCGCTACTGGCGCGGCTGCTGGAGTTGACCGATCAGGAACAGCGTGTCAACGAGGCGGCGCTGGCCGTCCACCGCTACCTGAGCCTCGGCCACGACCCCGCGCCGTTGATCGCGACCCTCGGCCACGTCCTGCTGCGGGAGGACGGCGAGTTCCACTCGTACCAGATGCTGGAAGCCGGGACTGCGCTGTTCAACGAGTTGCGGGAGGATGATCCGGCTGCCGCAAACCGGGTCCTGGTCGCCGTCGCTCGCTACCTGGCCGCCCATGCGCCGACCTCACGCGCGATGCTACAGACCGCGAAGACAGCCATCCGACTCCACCGAGGCGAGGCCGTCTACGAAGCGCCAGCCGGCTCTGATGAGACGGACGATGACGAAGGGTTGGCGGCGGACGATTAGCGACGGGACGTGGGACGCGGGACGCGGGACGCGAGGGGTTGTGATGCGTGATGCGTGATGCGGTCGATCCATTCGCGTCCCGCGTCCCGCGTCCCACGTCCCGTCGCTACAACAGCCACACCAGCAGGACGATCACGAGAATCACGAGGACGACAGCGGCGACGGTTGCCCAGACTTTGAGTTTCGAGACGGGGCGGTCGCCGACGATTTCGCCGGTGTGGCCATTGACGAGGACGCGGAACTGCTTGCCGTCGTACTTATACGTGTAGAGCCAGACCGGGAGGTAGCAGAGGGCGGATTGGCGGTTGCTAAGGCGCGTCTCGACGCGGGTGAGGCGCTCGACCTCCAGTTCGCACGCCTCGCGCTCCGCCTCGCGGATGCGGGCTTCGCCGGATACCCATCCTCCCCGCTCATCGACGCCGGGTTCCTCGGAGGAGTAACCGACCAGCAGGTCGGTCGTGTAGGTGCGCATTCCTTCCTCAGGGAACGGCATCAGCCGGTCGGCTTCTGCCTGGGTCAGACCGTGTGAGGCGCAGACGAACGTTCGATGGTGGCCACCGTGGGAGCCGTTGCGCGGGTGCCACGTCTTGTACTGCTCGTCCTCCATCCGCGTCTCGGACTTACCATCGGAGTTCGTGAAGGAACGCGCGACCTGACGGGTGTGCGTGCGGGAGACCTCACCTTCCCAGTCGGAATCGCAGTCGGCGTCGAAGCGCCAGAATGGGACGTAGGTTCCCTGGCCGCGATCGAGTGCGGAGCGGTTCTTGAGGTCGCCTGGGGCGAAGAACGAGTCACCGAGCCATTCGCGGACTTTCGAGACCGACGCGTCTTTGTCCAGTTTGAACGGCAGAATGAACTGCGGGGCGGTGATGGTTGGGACGGCCGCGCCGGTCGAGCGCGTGGCCATCTGAGTTCCACAGAATGGGCAACGAAGCGTCTGGCTACCAGCGTCGAAGGATGTCGTCGCTCCGCAGTTGGCGCAGGTGTAGGTCTGGATCGATCCGGGCGATTGCACGCTCATGTCAGGCACCCCTGTCTCGCCCTGGAACGAGCGACAACTGCGCTCCAGCCTCCGCGCAGCGCAACGGCGTCGACGGATGACTGGAGATATCGAGTACGATCATCAAACTGTGTCCAGTCTAACGTCTTTCTCGCCAACATCGCCAGCGTGCGCACTGGTTGACCGGTGATGCCTCGTGGCACCACAATCGGTGCATGAGCGTTGGTCCCAGTGAGCCAAGGGAGTGCTGTCATGAGTGCCGAGCCGATTGCCGATCTGTCTGCCCAGCCTGTCGTCTGGCGACCTGGGCCGGAGCAGATCGAGCGTAGCCGCGCGCTGGCCTTTGGGCGGCGACATGGGCTGGACGATTGGGACGCGCTCGTGGCGCGGGCTGCATCGGACCCCGACTGGTTCTGGGGAGCAGTCTCGGATGAACTGGGCCTGGTCTGGACAACACCGTTCGATCGCGTGCTGGATCTAAGCGAGGGGCCGGAATGGCCGCGCTGGTTCAGCGGCGGGCGGATGAACTACGTCACGAGCGCGGTCGATCGCTGGCTGCCGGAACGGGCTGCAGAGATTGCGCTGCGCTGGGAGGGCGAGGACGGCGCGGCGTCGACACTGACGTTCGCTGAACTGGCCGACGCGGTCAACCGGATGGCGAATGGGCTGCGCTCGCTCGGGATCGCCAAAGGCGATCGCGTCGGCATCTACCTGCCGATGCTGGCGGAGACTGCGATTGCGACGCTGGCATGCGGGAAGATCGGCGCGATCTTCATCCCGATCTTCTCCGGGTATGGACCGGAGGCGGCAGCAACGCGGTTGAACGACGCTGAGGCGACGGTCCTGATCACCGCCGATGGCTTCTTCCGGCGTGGTCGGATCGTGCCGATGAAGGAGACCGCGGACGCTGCCGTCGCGCTGGCACCCAGCGTCAAGAAGGTCATCGTTGTCCGGCGGACTGGTGCGGAGGTGCCGTGGGACGAGTCGCGCGACTACTGGTGGCACGAGATCGCAGAGTCTGCGAGTTCGGACTGCGCTCCGGAAGACACAGCGGGCGACGATCCGTACATGCTGATCTACACGTCCGGGACGACCGGCAAGCCGAAGGGGGCGGTCCACGTCCATGCCGGTTTCCCGGTCAAGGCGGCGCAGGACCTGGCGTTCTGCTTCGATCTGCAACGCGACGACACGCTCTTCTGGCTGACCGATCTGGGCTGGATGATGGGGCCATGGGCAATCGCTGGTGGGCTGATCGCAGGTGGCGCGGTCCTGCTGTACGAAGGCACGCCGGACTTCCCGCAACCCGATCGTCTCTGGGAGGTCGTCGAGCGGCACGGCGCGACGGTGCTGGGAATCTCGCCAACCGTCGTCCGGGCGCTGATGGCAAAGGGCGACGAGTGGATCGATCGGCACCCGATGTCGAGCCTGCGGACGCTGGGTTCGACCGGCGAGCCATGGAATCCAGGACCGTGGATGTGGACGTTCGAGAAGGTCGGCAAGGGGCGCTGCCCGATCGTTAACTACTCCGGCGGGACCGAGATCGGTGGCGGGATCATCGCAGCCGTCACGGTTCAGCCGCAGAAGCCGTGCGCGTTCAGCGGTCCGTGTCCCGGTGTGGCAGCCGATGTCGTTGACGACGCGGGGCAGCCGGTGCGCGGGGCAGTTGGTGAACTGGTGATCCGTGGGCCGTGGGTCGGGATGACCAACGGATTCTGGCAGGATCGCGAGCGCTATCTGGAGACGTACTGGTCGCGGATGCCGGGGCTGTGGGTACATGGTGACTGGGCGATGGTGGATGACGATGGCTACTGGTACATCCTCGGCCGCTCGGACGACACGCTGAAAGTCGCCGGGAAGCGGGTCGGGCCAGCCGAAATCGAGTCAGCCGCCGTGGCGCATCCGGCGGTTCAGGAGGCCGCCGCGATCGGTGTCCCGCACGAGATCAAGGGCGAGGCAATCGTCGTCTTCGCGATTCTGAAACCGGGACAGACGCCCGACGAGGAGACACGAGCCGCGATCAGCGCGACCGTCGCCAGCCAGCTCGGTCGCCCACTCCAGCCAGACCGCGTCCTGTTCGTCAGCGACCTGCCCAAGACGCGCAACGCCAAGATCATGCGCCGCGTCATCCGCGCCAAGTATCTCGGCCACGACAACCTCGGCGACCTCTCATCGCTGGAAAACCCGGCAGCAGTCGAGGAGATTGGATCAGCGGGGTAGTTGTTAGCCACTAGCTGATAGCCATTAGCCGTTAGCCCATCCGTGCGTATCGAGCGGGTCGACCCACTTGATACATGAGAACAGGCTAACAGCTAATGGCAAATGGCTAATTACTTTCGAAACGCAGGCGATAGCCGTCGATCGACTTGATCTGGCGGATGGCCCAGCTGCCGCCTTTGTCGAGGAGGACGGGGAGGTCCTGCTCGGTGCAGCCGAGGACGGCGGCGAGGAGCGTGGCATCAGGCTGGTCTGGTGTGCGGACGATCAACGCGTCGCCGTCGACACGGTCGCCACTGTGGTTCTGGACGCCAAAGAGCGAAACAACGTAAAGCGTCAACTCGGGTGCGGGCGGTGGAACCGCAGGGGCGGCGACGACCGGCGCTACGCCGGTCAGGCCAGATGGCAACTCATACAGCAGAACGTCATCGCGCTCTCGCGACTCAAGCAAATCCATCGCCCGGCTCCCCCGTCCCCCTGCGCAATATCGTATGGAGTCCCTTTCACGACTCTAACATCGATGTCGTATCCAATCGATAGCCCATGCGTCACATTCCGTAACAAAATTGTCACAACGCGTGGGTATATTGGATTGGAGAAGCTATTAGCTGTTAGCCATTAGCCAACAGCCATTGGCTTGATCTGGACGTTTTGAATCTGGCGGTACACAGGGCCGCTCTAGTTCCTGCCCTGTCATGGCTGCACTCGGTGGTCGGCGGGTTGTTGGCTGCGCTACTCGTCTGGTTCGAGGGTGTAGCCAACGGCGGGGCGGTTGACGATGACGCCGGGTTCGCCCAGTTTGCCGCGCAGGCGGTTGAGGGTGACGCGGAGAATGTGTGGTTCCTCGGCGTACTCGGGTCCCCAGACAGCCGTCAGCAGCGCGCCGTGGGTGAAGACGCGATTCGGGTTACGGGCGAACTGGACCAGCAGCCGGTACTCAGTCGGCGTCAGGTGAAGGTCCTGGCCATTCCGTGAGACGCGTCGCTCGGCGAGGCTGATGTCGAGCGAGCCAACGACCAACCGGTCTGGTTCGGGCGGACGCGGGCGGCGGCGCATGACCGAGCGGACACGGGCCAGCAATTCCGGCATCCGAAAGGGCTTGGTAACGTAGTCGTCGGCACCGGCATCGAGGCAGGCCACCAGCGAGCGCTCGTCGGCGTTGGCGGAGACGATGATGATTGGCGTGTCGTTGATGGCACGCACTTGCTTGACGAGACCCAGGCCGGAGCCGTCGGGCAGATTGAGGTCCAGCATGATGAGGTCCGGGAGACGCTCGCCGAAGAGGAGGAAGCCGTCACCGGCGGTGTCGGAGGTGATCACCTCGAAGCCAGCCTCGCGCAGACGACGGGCAATCAATCGCTGGATATCGGGATCATCTTCGACCGCGAGGATCAGGGGGCGGTCGCGTTGTACCTGCTCGTCCATTCACTCGTTGCCTTCACTCGAATCGTCGCCGGACTGAGCCATCGCCCGGTCCAGCCGCCGGCGATCCGCGCGCCTTCCTTTCACGGTACCACGAACCGGCAGGTTCCTGACTGAACAAATGGTGTGACTGGCGTGATTGGTTGGCACGACGCGTAGAATCAGGAGTGAGGTGGGGTGAGGGAGCGAGCAGAATCGAGCGGGAGGCGAGCGCGGAGTGCCGGACCACGGGGATAGCCTGCAACAACTGCACACCCGGCTGCGCGCCAGCGGCCAGCGGTTGACTCCGCAGCGAATGCTGATCCTCGAACTGCTCTACGCGCATGGCGACCACGCGACCGCGGATGAGATCTTCGCCGCGGCTCAGGAACGCTACCCGTACCTCAACATCTCGACCGTCTACCGGACGCTCGAACTGCTGCGCGATCTGGGCATCATCGCCGAGACTGACCTCGGCGACGGTCGGCGGCAGTTTGCGCTGCTCTCGGACGAACGCCATCACCACCTGATCTGCCTGCAATGCGGCCACGTCGACGAAATCGACGACGAGCCGTTTGATGCCCTGCGAGAGGGATTGCGAACGGCGCGCGGCTTCGAGGCGAGGATCGATCATCTGGCCATCTTCGGGACCTGCCGGTTCTGCGCGGCACCGGCCAACGGCAGCCAGGGTGGAGCCTGAATGTACGCGCTCGCAATCGACGCGGGGTCGTCTTCCGTCCGGTCGGCGCTGTACGACGAAGCCGGGACACTGGTTGTCGATTCGCTGGCGCAGATCGATGTTGACCTGACCGTCGATGCGGGCGGCGTCGTCGAGATCGACGCCGGGATGCTGCGGCGAGCGATCGAGCAGGCGATCGACACGACGTTGCAGCACGCGAACGCCGGTGAGATCGGTGTCGTCGGGATGACGACCTTCTGGCACTCGCTGGTCGTCCTCGACGGTGGCGGGGAGCCATTGACGCCAGTCCTGACCTGGGCTGATACTCGCTCGGAGCCGGAGTCTTTGGTGCTGCGGGACAGGCTCGATGGCGATGCGATCCACCAGCGAACCGGCTGCATCCTGCACCCGTCGTATCTTCCGGCCAAGATCCTCTGGCTCCAGCGCCACGATCCGGGCCTGAAGCAACGCGCGGCGGCGTACGTGTCGTTCGCGCAGTACTGCACGCTGACCTGGTTGGGATCGTCGGCGACGTCGGTCTCGATGGCGTCCGGAAGTGGTCTCTACTGCCGCCACGAGGACGGATGGGACAGCGAATTGACGGCGGCTCTCGGAATCGAGCAAGCGGCGTTTGGCGAGTTCCTGCCCGATCCGGAACTGTTGCCATCTGTCAGCGGGACGTATGCCGAGCGATGGCCCGCGCTGGTCGGGGTGCCGTGGCGAGCGCCGATCGGAGATGGCGCGGCGTCGAATGCCGGCTCGGGCTGCGTGAGTGGTGATCTTCTCGCGCTGATGGTCGGAACGTCCGGGGCGATGCGGCGCTGCGAGCCGGACGCCGGTGGCATCGAACCCGTCCCGTACGGACTCTGGCGCTACCAACTCGACCGGCGGCACACCGTGACCGGCGGGGCGCTTTCGAACGGCGGCAACGTCTACGAGTGGCTGCAACGGACGATCCGGCTACCCGACGACGACACGCTCGAAGGGGAACTGGCGACCCGAGAGCCAGGCCAGCACGGGCTGATCGTACTGCCATTCTGGTCGGGCGAGCGCTCGCTGGGCTGGGTCGGTGACGCGACCGCAACGATCGCCGGGATGAAGCACCACACGACGCCCATCGACATTTTCCAGGCGTCGCTCGAAGCGGTGACGTACCGGTTCGCGAGCATCTACGACGCGATGAAACGGGGCGGGGAGACGATCATCGCCAGCGGCGGGGGATTACGAGAGTCTCCGGCGTGGTTACAAATGATGGCGGACGCATTCGGCCAGCCGGTGATCAGGTCGAATGCGAGCGAAGCCTCGTTGCGCGGTACGGCGTTGGTCGCGCTTCGGGACGTTGGCGCAATCGACGCGCTGCCCCGACCGGATAGCGGACAGGTGTTCTCCCCAAACGCAGAGCGGCACAAGCAACACTCCGCGGCCCGGCAGTTGCAGCAGACCCTCTACGACCGCGAAATTGGCCCACGCGGCAAGAACCTGCTGGCACGCCAGACGCGGGGGGACTGATAGCGGGTCAGTCGGTCAGTTGGCCGGTCGGTCAGCATTTCAGCTTGTCAGCCAGTCAGCCGAGGCCGTTGGCTGTTTGCAGATGCGATGGGCGATGACACAATGGCGTCAATACCGATCGATCAATCGCGATCACGACTTCAGAGGACAAACGTAGAGTGAGCCACAGACCGACTGACTAACTGACTAACTGACTAACTGACTAACCGAAATGCTGACAGGCTGAGAAACAAGGAGCACCACCGAATGGCAAAGAACCCATTGCAGCAATTGGCTGATTTCGGACAGAGCGTCTGGTACGACAATCTGAGCCGGGAATTGATCGAGTCGGGCGAATTGCAGGCGTTGATCGACAACAGCGGTGTTGTTGGCGTAACGAGCAACCCGTCGATCTTCGACAAGGCAATCAGCGGGTCGGCCGACTACGACGAGCAGATTCGAGAACTGGCCGACGCGGGGCGGACGACCGATGAGGTCTACGAGGAACTGGTCATCCGCGATATCCAGCAGGCTGCCGACATTCTGCGGCCGGTCTGGGAGGCGACGGCAAAGAAGTCGGCCGACGGCTTCGTCTCGCTGGAGGTGTCGCCGACGCTGGCGCACGACACCGAGAAGACGATGACCGATGCCAGGCGTCTATTCGCGCGGGTGGACAGGCCGAACGTGATGATCAAGATCCCCGGCACGGTCGAGGGCATCCCGGCCATCGAGCAGATGCTCTACGAGGGGATGAACATCAACATCACGCTGCTGTTCGCGATTGAGGCGTACCGGAACGTGATGGAGGCCTACCTGCGGGCGCTGGAGCGGCGTGCCGAAGAAGGCAAGTCGATCGACAAGATCCATTCGGTCGCGTCGTTCTTCGTCAGCCGGGTCGATACCGAGGCCGACAAGCGGCTGGAGGCGATCATCGCCGACGAGCCCGGAACCGAACGGGCCGAGAAGGCGAAGGCGTTGCGCGGCAAGCTGGCGATCGCGAACGCGAAACTCGCGTACGTCGCGTTCAGCGAGGTGTTCGAGTCGGCACGCTTCCAGAAGTTGGCCGATATGGGCGCGCGATTGCAGCGACCGCTCTGGGCCAGCACCAGCACGAAGAACCCCGAGTACTCGGACACCCTCTACGTCGATGAGTTGATTGGCCCCGAAACGGTCCAGACGCTGGCCCCTGCCTCGATTGAGGCGTTCGGCGATCATGGGACGCTCGGCAACACATTGCAGTCCGATCTGGACGACGCGAAGGCAGTCTTCGCCGGATTCGAGGAACTTGGCGTCTCGGTCGACGACATCACCGACACGCTGGTCCGCGAGGGTGTCTCGTCGTTCGCGAAGTCGTTCGAGACGCTGCTGGCCGGGCTGGACGAGAAGCGCGAACGGTTCAAGCGCGAGAGTTGCGACGCGCGGATGGCGGCGCTGGACGACTTCGCGCCGAAGGTCGAGGCGGCGCTGCGTGAAATCGAGGAGCAGAACGTTCCGCAGCGATTGCAGGACCGTGACCCATCGCTGTGGTCGGACGACCGCAAGCAGCAGAACACGATCGCCCAGCGGCTTGGCTGGCTGCCGGTTGTCGATGCGATGGCGGCTGAGGCACGCAGCGGCTTCTTCGACGACTTCCAGGAGGCAGTTCAGGCGCGCGGCTACGAGCACGCGGTCCTGCTGGGGATGGGTGGCTCGTCGCTGGCACCGGAGGTCTTCTCGCACACGTACGGTCGCCGGGAGGGCTTTCCGAAACTGACGGTGCTGGACACGACCAACCCTGACACGATCGCGCGGGTGGCCGACGAGGTGCGCGGCAAAAAGACGCTGTTCATCGTCTCAACCAAGTCCGGCACGACGGTCGAGACGATTTCGCTGTTCCGCTACTTCCTGCAGGAGCGTGATGGCGATGGGTCGGACTTCATTGCCGTGACCGACCCAGGCACGCCACTGGAAGCCGAGGCGAAGGCGAACGGCTTCTGGAAGGTGTTCAGCAACCCGAGCGACATCGGTGGGCGCTACTCGGCGCTGTCGTACTTCGGACTGGTCGCGGCGGCGGCGGCCGGGGCCGACATCGACCGGCTGCTGCACCGCGCGTCGATCATGCTGCCGATCCACGACATCGACCACGCCGGCATCTGGCTCGGGGCAGTAATGGGCGCTGCCCAGCGAGCGGGGCGCGACAAACTCACGTTGATCGCGACACCTGGCTGGGAACCGTTCGGCGACTGGCTGGAGCAGTTGATTGCGGAGAGTACGGGTAAGGACGGCACCGGCATCGTCCCGGTCACCGGCGAACCGCTGGCAGACCCTGATGCGTATGGCAATGACCGGCTGTTCGTCTACTTCCGCGGCAATGAGGAGGCAGATGCCTGCGACAGCGCCGTCGCCGCGCTCCGTCAGGCCGGGCATCCGGTCGTTCAGATCGAGATGGACTCGCCGGACTCGCTCGGGCGCGAGTTCGTGCGCTGGGAGATCGCGACGGCGGTCGCGGGCGGCATGATGGGGATCAACCCGTTCGACGAGTCCAATGTCCAGGAGGCGAAGGACGCGACCAACGCTGTCCTAGCCGACCCGAACGTGACCGTGCCTGCCGCGACGCCTGCCACGGAATCCGCCGAGAAGCTGCTGGGCATGATCGCGGAGAACGGCTACCTGGCGATCCTCGCCTACGTTGACCGAACACCAGAGGTCGAGGACGCGCTTGACGAACTGCGAAACGCGCTCCGCAAGCGCGCCGGTATCGCGACGACGCTCGGCTATGGCCCACGTTACCTGCATTCAACCGGCCAACTCCATAAGGGCGGCCCGGAGAACGGCGACTTCCTCCAGATCGTCGCGACACCGAAGACCGACCTGGAGATCCCCGGCGCGGACTACAGCTTCGCAACCCTCTTCGCCGCCCAGTCGGCTGGCGACGCGATCACGCTGGACCGGCATGGGCTGGCGTTCGTCCGGGTCGAGGCGGGCGACGATGTCGTCGGGACGATCAAGGCCATCACGCAGGCGGTTGGGGCCTAACCGTTTGTCATCCTGAGCGGCAGCGAAGGATCTCTTCGCCTTGACCGTTCGTGAGGCAGACGAGGAGAGATCCTTCGCTGCCGCTCAGGATGACAGAGATAGGTGCATCAGTCCTCATCTGATGCTGAATACCCAACACCAGGCTGATTGCTAATAGCTAATGGCTGATAGCTAAAGGAGACGCAATGGACATCGCGATCGTCGGACTCGGTCGAATGGGCGCGAACATGGTCCGCAGGTTGTTGCAGGATGGTCACCGGGTTGTCGCACACAACCGAAGCCGCGAGCCAATCGACGAACTGGCGGCCGAGGGAGCCGTCGCGGCCTACGAACTGGAAGACGTCGTCAAGCAACTCGAAGCGCCACGAGCGATCTGGCTGATGGTCCCGGCCGGCGCGCCGGTAGACCAGCAGATTGCGGCGCTGGTTCCGATGCTCGATAAGGGCGACATCATCATCGACGGCGGTAACTCGCGCTATACCGACACGATCGCGCGCCATGACATGCTAAAGGAACAGGGCATCCACTATCTCGACGCCGGGACGTCGGGCGGCGTCTGGGGTCTCCAGGTCGGCTACTGCATGATGGTTGGTGGGCCAGATGAGGCGGTCAAGATTGTCGAGCCTGCCTTCAAGTCGCTGGCTCCCGAGGGTGGCTACATGCACATCGGACCATCTGGCTCGGGCCACTTCGTCAAGATGATCCACAACGGCATCGAGTACGGGATGATGCAGGCCTACGCCGAGGGCTTTGAGATTCTGGAGAAGTCGCGCTACGACATCGACCTGCGGGCTGTCGCCGACCTCTGGATGCACGGCTCAGTCGTCCGCTCGTGGCTGCTGGAACTGGCCGAGCGCGCCTTTGCCGAAGACCCGAAACTGGAGTCGATCAAGGGCTACGTCAACGACTCCGGCGAGGGCCGCTGGACCGTCTTCGAATCGATCGACCTCGATGTCGCCGCGCCAACCATCTACATGGCACTGGCGATGCGGTTCCTCTCGCGACAGGACGACACCTTCGCGAACAAGGTACTGGCTGCTCTGCGGAACCAGTTCGGCGGACACGCGGTCGTACGGGAGTAGGTGCTAGGTATCAGGTGTTAGGCATTAGGAGAACGAACAAACTGCTCCCTAATGCCTAACACCTAATACCTAGCACCTCGTAAGGACAGCACATGACGATCTCATCCCGGGCTTCCACAATCCACGAGGTCGAAACGCTGGATGCCAGCACAAATCCGTTGCGGGAGGGGTTGCTGATCGAGCGGACGCCTGAGCCATTCGCGATGGTGATCTTCGGTGCGTCGGGCGACCTGACGCGGCGGAAACTGATACCTGCGCTGTACAACCTGGCGCTGGAGCGGTTGCTGCCGGTCGGGTTCAGTATCGTCGGCTTCGCGCGTCAGGAGATGTCGACCCACACGTTTCGGGCCAAGATGCGTGAGGCGGTCGATGAGTTCTCGCGGCGACGGCCAGTTGATGACGCGGTCTGGTCATCGTTCGCCGAGGGGTTGAGTTACGTCCGTGGCGACTTTACTGACGCCGATGCGTACGAGCGTCTCAACGCCCACCTGAGCCAGATCGATCAGGAACGCGGGACGCTCGGCAACCGGCTGCATTACCTGGCGACGCCGCCCGACTTCTACGACGACATCATCGAGAACCTCGGCGCAAAGGGGATGAACGACGGGCCAGAATCGACCTGGCAGCGGATCATCGTCGAGAAGCCGTTCGGGCATGACCTCGAATCGGCGATGGCACTCAACGCGACTGTCAACCGGGTGTTCGACGAGCGCGATGTCTACCGTATCGACCATTATCTGGGGAAAGAGACCGTCCAGAACATTATTGCCTTCCGCTTCGCAAACGGCATCTTCGAGCCGCTCTGGAACCGGCAATACGTCGACCATGTCCAGATCACCGTGGCCGAATCGATCGGCATCGAGGGGCGTGGCGGCTACTACGACCAGACCGGCGCGCTACGCGACATGGTCCAGAACCACCTGATGCAGTTGCTGACACTGGTGGCGATGGAGCCGCCGGTCGAGATGATGGCCGACCCTGTTCGCGATGAGAAGGTCAAGGTCCTGCGAGCCGTTCGACCGATCCGGCCCGACCTCGCACGGCGCTTCACGGTTCGCGCGCAGTATCGCGCTGGCTTCGAAGCGGGCGAGCCGGTACCCGGCTACCGCGAGGAAGATCGCGTTGATCCCGACTCGCGAACTGAGACGTATGTGGCGCTCAAGTTGTTCGTCGACAACTGGCGCTGGGCCGGGGTACCGTTCTACCTGCGGACCGGCAAGCGGTTGCCGAAGCGCACCAGCGAGATTGCGATCCAGTTCAAGCGCGCGCCACATCTGCTCTTCAGTGGCGGCTCAATCGACCGGATGGAGCCGAACGTCCTGACACTCGACATTCAGCCCGACGAAGGTATCTCGCTCAAGTTCGCCGTCAAGGTGCCGGGGCCGATGATGAACCTGCGGTCGGTCCACATGGGGTTCCAGTACGGGACATCGTTCAACATCCAGTCACCCGACGCCTATGAGCGGTTGCTGCTGGACGCGCTGCTGGGCGATCCGACGTTGTTCACCCGGCGCGACGAGGTCGAGACAGCCTGGACGATCGTCAATGACATCATGACTGGCTGGGCGCGAATGCAGGCCAGTCCGCTGCCGACCTACGAGGCCGGGACATGGGGACCACCCGAGGCTGACGCCTTCCTGTCGATGGAAGGCCGAAGTTGGCGGCAACCATGATGAGTACGAAAGCCACACCGTCGGGTCATATCGACGTGTTTTCCGGCGATGGCGAGCGCGTCAGCGTCGATGGCATCTCGCGAGAGTTGAACCGGCTCTGGGCCGACATCTCGCGACAGGTCGAGGAGCAGCAGGGTCATGTACCGCTACGGACGACGATTCTGACGCTGGTGGTCGTCGCACGCGGGCGGCTGGAGATGCGCCAGGCGCACGAGGCATTGCGCGGGCTGGCCGAGCAGTTGCCCTCGCGGGCAATCGTGATCGAGGTAGGCAAACCGGGGACGCCATTCGACGCCGCGATCTCCGCGAACTGCCGGATGCTGGCGGCCGGACGTGCCACTTGCTACGAGGTGATCGAAATCCGGGCACCGTCAGACCGGCTGGAAGCGCTGCCGAGCCTGCTCGTGCCGCTTGAGTTGTACGACGTCCCATCGTTCATGTGGTGGGTCGGCGATGTCGATTTCGAATCGGCTGGGTTCCGGCGACTGACGCAGTCGGCAGAGCGGATCATCATCGACTCGTCGCGTTTCGATGCCGCCCCGGATGCGCTGGCCGATTTCGAGGCGTTCCTGGAAGGCGACACGATCTGCACCGGGACCGACCTCAACTGGGCGCGTTCAACCTCCTGGCGGGAACTGATCGCGCAGTCGTTCGACCATCCGCTGACGCAGGGGCTACTCGACCGCGTCCAGCGGGTTGAGATCGGTTTCGATCCGAGCGCAGAGGCACAGGCGATGCTGATCGCTGGCTGGCTGGCGACCCGGCTCAACTGGAGCATCAGCGAGGCGACACAGAGCCGGAACGAAACAACGCTGCGGCTCCGGAGCCGGACGGGCGACGTCATCGTGACACTGACCAATACGTCGGCGGCTGGCGTTGGGCTGCGCTCGGTTCGCATTCTGGCTGGTTCTGGCAGCCGCAGCGCGCGAATCGCCGTCCGGCGGCGATCGGATGACCTGGCAGCCGTCTCGGTCGAAGTGGCCGGAATCCCGCGGCAGGAACGAGTCGTGCGTGATCGCCAGCCGACGCTGCACGAGTTGATTGGCCAGGAACTGCTGGTCCACACCCGTGATCCTGTCTTTGATGAGGCGCTCGACTTCGTTTCGGGCGTTGTGACGACCTTGAGGAGCCAGCATGGCTGAGATCGAGATTCAGGTGTTCGAACTGGTCGATGGCCTGCAGGAGGCCGCCGCCCGCCACGCGACCGAGGTGCTGCGAGCGACGACTGAGGGCAATGACGTCCGTATCGCCCTGTCCGGCGGTTCGACACCGAAGCGCTTCCACGAACTGCTCGCCGAAGCAGAGGGGATCGACTGGTCACGGGTACACGTCTTCTGGGGTGACGAGCGGATGGTCCCGCCGGACGACGAGCAGAGCAACTTCCGGATGGCGAAAGAGACGCTGCTGGACAAGGTCGGTATCCCGGCCGTTCAGATCCACCGGATGCGTGGAGAGTTGGACCCCGGCGAAGCAGCAGACGAATATGAACGCGCTTTGCGAGAGTCGTTCGGCGTTGAACCGCCTGACGTGCCACGCCTCGACCTCAACATCCTCGGAGTCGGAGCGGATGGTCACACGGCCTCGCTCTTTCCCGGCACGACCGCGCTGGACGAACGCGAGCGCTGGGTAGTCGCCAACCATGTCCCGCAACAGGGCGCCTGGCGGGTGACGCTGACGTACCCGGTCCTCAACGCCGCGAAGGTAACACTGGTGCTCGCCAACGGCGCGAATAAGGCCGAAGCAATCGGCAAAATCTTCGACCTCAATGCCAAGGACAAGCCGCCCGCCGCCTTCGTCCAACCGGACGGCCAGATGATCTGGCTGCTGGACGAGGGAGCGGCTGGGGAGTTGAAGCGCTAGCGACGAAGACTGCCACCCCGCTTCCCCGGCCATCCGACGAACGGAGGGATCTCGTGACTCGTTCGCGCTGCGATCGGTAAACGAGGACGAGATCCCTCCGTTCGTCGGGATGACAGGGGAACAGACAGACGCGACCCGACACAACTGGGGTGGTGAACCATTGAGCCGCAGCGTCCGTGTCTTGGTAGGGGCCATGTCCTGTACCGGCCCGCGCGGGGTGCCCTCTGGGCCATGGCGCCTTCTTGACGACATCGGGGTATCGATACGGGCGCAAACGTCGACCACCCATGGCAAACCATCCATCGTCTCACCGGGCGCCTGCGGGCGCGGGCCGGGACAGGACACGGCCCCTACCAGGACCTGACTGCATCATGCGCGACATCATATGTGACCACGACAAATCCGGTGTGGTGCACTACTCAGGACGGCGGGGCTGTCAGGTCCTTGTCCTCCATCTCCCAGGCGTGGTCGAGCGTGTGGTAGGCGGTGTGGCGGATGAGGTAGGGGAGCGGCCAGGTCTTGGCCTGCCGACCGGCTGCGTGGGCGTCTCGGATGGCGGCGACGTAGGCGGCGCGATGGGCGATTAACCCCTCAGCGGTCATGATCTCTTCGCGCGGCAGGTCTACGCCAACGCCGGCTGCCCAATCTGCCTCGTTAGCGAGGACGTGACGGGCGATCTGGTCCCGATCGCGGCCACCACCGCGTGGTCCCTTCCTGAGTTCCTCCGAGACTCGCGCACGGACGGCGTCGAAGTGGGCCCAGCAGGCCTGCATGAGCGCCAACTGGCGTTCCAGAACGTCAGATGAGATCGCTGCCTTGTCGAACGACGAATGGGCGTACGAGATGCCCCAGAAATCCGTCGAGCCGGTGCCGGGGTACTCCTCGACAACCTGCGCATCGGTCTGGGCGGCGAACTCGGCCTCCATTCCGGCCAGCGCCGCGATTGGAGCGTAGCGCGGGAGGTAGGAGACCAGTTTCTGGAGCGCGAGTTCGCCGGTCTTGGCGCCGCGATTCAGACCGGGCCAATCCGGCGCGATCGCGACAACCTTCTTGCCCTTCGGACCAACCTCCAGCATGACTCGGAGTGTGTCTGTCATCGCGGCGTGTCACTCCCATAGCTTGTGTCGAAATTGAAGGCCACCAGTGTATCAGGCTGGGGTCATCGCCGTACGGACACGTCGAGAACGTCCCAGATTCCCGATTCCCGATCTTGGACGCCTTTCTGATGCACGATTCAACCGAAACACTATTGACAGTTTGGGGAATCCGTGGGAATAACACCCATCGGCTAGAGACGCGTGTTTGCGCGTCCGGTGAATGGGAGGACGGGCGATGAGGATTGCCACATTCGATGACCAACGAATGGGCGTCGTCGCGAATGACGACACGATGGTCGATATCACCGATCTCCTCCAGCAGTACGATCCACTGGGTCCTGAGGATCTGCTGCCGGATCTGATCACCAACTGGGGTGATCTGAAGGGCGAACTCGAGCAACGGGCAGCAGCAGGCGGCGGGAAGCCACTGAGTGAGGTGAAACTCAACTCACCAGTCGTGCGGCCGACGAAGATCATCTGCCTGATCGGAAACTACCGCGAGGGGACCGACCGGCCAATCCAGATCCTCGACATCTTCTTCAAGTCGCCCGAGGGCATCGTCGGAGATGGCGACACAGTCATCCTGCCGCCGCACCAGGCCGATATTTTCCACCACGAGGCGGAGATTGCCGTCATCGTCGGCAAGACGGCCAAGGATCTCTCCGAGGACGAGGCGATGGACGCGATCTTCGGCTACACTGCCTTCAACGACGTTTCGGCCCGTGGCCTGGGCCGAAAGGGGATCAACAGTTTCCTCGGCAAGTCGTTCGACACCTTCGCGGGCTTCGGGCCGTGGATCACGACGGCCGACGAGATTCCCGATCCACAGCAACTTCATATCACGGTCGATGTCGGTGGGGAACTCCGGCAGGACTACAACACAAGCGACATGGAGCGTCCGATCAAGGAACTGATGACCTACCTGTCATCGGTGACGACGCTCAACCCGGGCGATGTCATCTGCTGCGGGACGAACCACCAGGGTCTCGGCTCGATGCAGCATGGCGACGCCGTTACGACGACGGTTGAGAAGATCGGCGGCTTCACGTTGCACGTCGAGGACACGCACGAGCGCGCATGGCAGCGCGGGATCGACGAAGAGATGGCGCGGCGCGTCCGCGAGACGGGTTCCGGCCGGGAAGGCTCACAGTTGACGGGGAGGGCGTCTTCATGAGGCTGGTGCTGACGAGCGACGATCGGATTGGAGTCGAGCGCGACGGCGGGGTCGTCGATGTCTCGGCCGCGTTCGAGGATATCCGCTACCGGACCGCAAAGGACCGGATGCCGCGAGTGCTGGCGGTCTTCCAGGACCGACGCAGCCAGATCGAAGAACTTGCCGCGAGTGGCGAGCCGATCCAGGTCAATGGACTCCAGGCACCGGTGCCGCGCCCGCCGAAGTTGATCGCCTGCTTCGGCAACTACATGGAGGGCACGAACCGCGAACGGCAGACGCAGGACATGTTTCTCGAAAGCCCCGAGTCGGTGATCGGCCCGGGTGGGACCGTCATCCTGCCAAACCATCCAGCGACGATCTTCCACCACGAAGCCGAACTGGGGCTGGTCATCGGCCGCCGGGCCAAGGATCTACCGGCCGACGAGCGGGCGCTCGAGGTGCTTGCCGGCTACACCTGCGGCATCGATGTCTCGGCCCGTGGGATGGGGCGAATGGGACCGAGCCGGATGGGCAAGTCGTTCGACACGTTCACGCCAATCGGTCCCGCGATCGTGACGACCGATGAGGTGCCGGACCCGCAGAACCTCCGGGTCACGATGAAGGTCAACGGGGAACTGCGTCAGGACTACAGCACCAGCGACATGGAATATCCGGTCGTCGAGGTGCTGTCGTTCATCACCGGATATATGACGCTCGTCCCGGGCGATGTCATCATCTGCGGCACGAACCATCAGGGTCTCGGCGCGATGCAGGATGGCGATCAGCTTGAGATGGAGATCGAAAAGGTCGGCAAACTCAGCGTCAGTGTCGTTGACCCACAGAAGCGCGAATGGGCGCGGGGCATCGACAAGGAGATGGCCGATCGCGTTCGCGCAGTCGGACAGTCATAGGCGTCACACTGCTGCATGACCAACGCGTCCGACCGGCTCATCTGGTCCGTTGACGCACTCGCCGTGGCCGCGACCGATCACCTGCTGGAGATCGGTTGTGGTCACGGCGTTGCTGTGTCACTGGTCTGCGAGCGACTGACGACCGGGACGATTGCGGCAATCGACCGCTCCGCGAAGATGGTCGCGATGGCGCGCAACCGCAACGCCGAGCACATCGCGTCGGGTCGGTCGACGGTCTGGCAGGCAGCGCTCCACGAAGCGGACTTCGGCACACAGCGATTCGATACGATCTTCGCAATCCACGTCAACCTGTTCCGGCAACAGGCCGAGCGCGACCTTGGGATCATCCGACGGCTCCTGAAGCCGAACGGTGCGTTCTTCGCGCTCGGTCAACCACTCGATGCGGCAGCGACACGAGCGACTGCCGAATCGATCGCGGCGGTTCTGGAAGCGCACGGGTTTCGTGCCGAAACCCGGTACGGCACTGTGCCGTCCGGGTCGATGTACTGCGTTGTGGGACATCCGGAGCCGATTGATGGATGAGTTGCTCGCAACTCTCTACACCCTGTCATCCCGACGAACGGAGGGATCTCGTGACTCGTTTGCGCTGCGAGGGTTCAACGTGGACGAGATCCCTCCGTTCGTCGGGATGACAGGGTTAGAGCGGTTCTCAGAAGCATTGTCTGTCGTCCACCGCCCAGAGGGCACCGGGCAGCGAAGGACCTCCCCAGCTTTGACGCCACACCTAGCTGACGCGGGGAGGTCCTTCGCTGCGGCTCAGGACGACAGGGTGGGCAACTATTCTGCAACCCGCTCTAACGGCCACAACCGTATTCCTTGAAGTCTGAATATCGTCGCGTCAGGCGGTAGCCCGCAGGTCATCGGCGCGCTCGGCGTCGAGGCCGTTGAAGACGACGGTGCGGTTGCGGCCCATCCGTTTTGCGCGGTACATGGCGATATCGGCGTAGCGGAGGATATCCGCAACGTTCGTTTCCTGCGACTGGTCCAGGATGTAGACGCCGATGCTAGCCGCCGTCGTAAGTTCCAGATCGTCGATGATGAACGGTCGCGAGAGCGCGAGGCGGATGCGCTCAGCCACAGCCACAGCCTCACCGGCGTTAGCAACGTCCTCAATCAGCAGGACGAACTCATCGCCACCCTGCCGTCCAGCCATGTCACTCTCGCGTAGAACCTCGCGCAACCGGTCAGCGATCCCGATCAGCAGTTCGTCACCGATGGTATGTCCCCACGTGTCGTTGATGTGCTTGAAGTTATCGAGATCGATGAACATGACAGCGAACGACGTACCGGACCGCCTGGCACGACGCAGCGCATTGCCAACGTGCGACGTGAACGTCGTGCGGTTAGCCAGTCCGGTCAGGGCATCGTGCAATGCGTGGAACCGAAGTTGTGCTTCGACCCGTCGTCGCTCGGTGATATCGCGCACGTTGATGACGATGCCCTCGATGCCGGGTACGTCGAACCGGTTCGTCGCGATGGCCTCGATCCAGGTCCAACCACCATCTGCCCGCCGCGCCCGTGCAGTTGAGGTGACGGGCTCTGCGCCGGGACCGCGCTCGATAAACGCCATCCGGATCTGCTCGTTGTTCGCCAGATCTTCCGGGTGCATGAGACTGAACATGTGAGTTCCGACCAGATCGGCAGGCGGCTGACCGAGAATCTGCTCGATTCCCTGGCTGGAATAGTGGATCCGCCCGGTTTCATCAAGAACGATGATCGCGTCGGAGCTATGCTCCATCAACGCAGCAAGTTGGGTAGCATGTTCACGGTCGAGACGATTCCGCTCCCTGTCGATGTGCGCCCGCCGGAGTCTGCGCTCGGTCAGGCGGGTGATCGCGAGGACCGAACCGGCGAGGAACAGAATCGCGCCCGCAAAGCCGACTCTCGCGCGATTCCAGGCCCTCGCTGATTCGTCTGACAGGTATTCTCGGGCCGCGCCAATCGACACCGCGTGCTCGAACAGCGCACGAGCCGTCTGCGCTTTCGTCGCAACGCCGCGACCATCTGACAGTGCCCCTGTCTGCGCGGCGACCATCAGCGTTTCGACTGAGTCGATATAGGCCAGGTAATTCGACTTCAGCTGCTCGAAGACAACCGGATCGTCAAAGCGCGGTTCCAGTGCGTTCAGATCAGCAGCAACATCGACACGGATACGTTCAAGCTCGCGAACCTGTACGTCGGAAACAGCGTTCGTCGTTGCGATACTGCTGTGAATCGAACCAAGCTGGATGACTTCGAAATGCAGTCCGTCGAGCATATCGACCGTCTGCATGTGCTGGCGAATCGAGCCGCCAACAATCGCGACGGCGACGAACGTCATGATGGTGACGACAATAACAGCGACACTGGCTAGCAGATGTGCGTTGTGGAGCCTGTTGACGATCCTGCGCATGACAAACGACTCTTTCTTCGGGCAGTTCGCCCTCGACTGATCGTCGGCTGAGCAGACGCGAGTACGTCGTAAGCGGGATGGTCCACGACAACGTTCGTCGATGCTAAGGGAGTCTATGCAGGGACTGCATCAATCAGTGGTCCCAAAAGAGACCGATACCTTCGTACACGAGGAAGTTGGGGAGATGCCGGTGCGACGCACCGGCATCTCAGTGGCTATCGATCTCGCGAGCGGGGGTCGAGTGCGTCGCGAAGGCCATCGCCGAGGAGGTTGATGGCGAGGACGGTCAAGAAGAGGCTGGTGCCGGGGAAGACCGAGATCCACCATGCACGCTGGAGGTAACTCTGGCCCTCGCTAACCATGTTGCCCCAGGTCGGAATACCGGCTGGGACTCCGGCGCCGAGGAAGGAGAGTGACGCCTCGGCGAGGATCGAGAGGGCAACGATGAACGTGCACTGAACGATCAGCGGCGAGAGCGAGTTCATGAAGACGTAGCGACGCATGATGGACGCGTCGCGCATGCCGATCGCGCGCGCCGACTCGACGTACACCTGACGCTTATTGACCAGCGTCGTACTCCGGACGAGCCGCGAGACGTTCGGGATGAAGACCACGATCAAGGCAACGATGACGTTGCGGGTGGCCGCGCCGAGGCTGGCCATGATCGCAATCGCGAGCAGGACGCCCGGGAAGGCTTCGAAGCCATCCATGATCCGCATCATCACGTTGTCGATCTTGCTGTAGTACCCGGCCAGCAGGCCGATCACCGACCCGAAGAAGGCCGTCCCGACCATGACGGTCGCACCGACGAGCAGCGAGATGCGTCCACCATGCAGCGTGCGGCTGAAGACATCGCGACCCAGCGTATCGGTGCCGAACCAGTACTCGGACGACGGACTGGTCAGCCGATCGGCAGGGTTGACGAAATCGGGATCGTAGGGAGCGATGATGCCTGCGAAGATCGTCATGATCAGGACGAGCGTCAGAAAGATCAGGCTGACGAGCGCAAACGGGTTCTCCAGCACGAGCCGAATCCAGTAGTAGCGCGACGCAGGCGTGATCGACGAGAGGCGAAACCGGCTAGCGGGTTTCGGCCGGGCATCGGCGAGTACCTGATCGGACTTAGTCAGAGCCATAGCGCACCCTCGGATCGACGTAGACGTACAACACATCGATGAGCAGCATCACGACCAACTGGATGAGCGCCGTGATCAGGACGACGCCCTGAATCACCGGGAAGTCGCGGCGGCTGATGCTCTGGACAACCAATCGTCCCATTCCCGGCAGGCTGAAGACCGTCTCGATGACGACCGAGCCACCGAGCAGACCCGCCAGCGAGATGCCGAGAACCGTCATCGCCGGGATCATCGCGTTGCGGAGCGCGTGGCCCAGGACGACGTGACGGTTCGGCAGTCCTTTGGCGTAGGCCGTCCGAACGTAGTCCTCCTTGAGGACATCCAGCATGGTCGAGCGGACCATTCGCGAGAGCAGTCCAGCCGTCGAGAAGCCGAGCGCGAAGGTCGGCAGGATCATCCCCTTGAAGTGCTTCACCGGATCATCGTTGATGTCGGTGTAACCGCCGGATGGCAACCAGCCGAGGACGACGGCAAACAGGAGAATCAGAACGATTCCGAAGAAGAAACTCGGGACCGCCGCCCCACTGATCGACATCACCATCAGCAATCGGTCGACGATCGAGTTCCGTTTGACGGCGGCAATGACTCCCGCCGGAACCGAGATCAGTACCGCAAGTGTCAGCGCGTAGAGCGTCAGCAGGAAGGTGGGCTGCACCCGCTCCAGCATCGCTTCAGTGACGGGTTGGCGCAGGAAGATCGAATCACCAAAGTCGAGCCGGGCGGCGTCGGCGAACCATTCGAGGAATTGAATGTGGATTGGCTCGTTCAGGCCGAGCCGCTCGCGCATCTCCTCGACATCGCTGGCCGTCGCATCCTCTCCGGCCATGACGGCGGCGGGATCGCCGGGTGTGATGTGGATCAGCCCGAAGATGATGATGGCAACGATGACGAGCACCGGGATCATCAGGAGAATCCGGCGCAGAATATAGGTCAGCATCGGCAGCCCCCGTGTCGGCCACCGCGTGGGTTTCTCACTTCTCGCTCCCACCCGAGGTGCTGGAAGGAGCGGGGCGAGTCGCCCCGCTCCTCAGCCGAGGAATTCCAGTTAGGATTCGAGCCAGCAGTTGGTGAACTCCGGTTCAAGCTCGAAGAGGGTCGTCTCAGGGCCAAAGTTCTGGACGACTGCGGCAACGGCCATGATGCCGTAGTTGTTCTGCTGCTTGATCCCGCCGACCTCTTCGTAGAAGAGCCGTTGCAAGTCTTCAAAGGCAGCGTAGCGGTCCTCGAATTCCGTCTGTGTCAGCAGCCGCTCGAACGCCTCCTCCTTCTCCGGCGACGTCCAGAAGCCGGAGTAGTCTGGCGACGAGAGGTACTGCAGCAGGGTCGGATCGGTCCGAAGGATGAAGGCGCCGTTCCAGGCGTCCCAGCCAGTCAGTTCGTTGCGCATCGTCGCGACCGTTGGCTCGTCGACGACGACCAGTTCGACCGTGAAACCGGCGGCTTCGAGTTGCTGCTGGCATACAACGGCGGAGTTGTAGTCGCCGAGGTCCTCCTGAGTGGTGATCCACTGGACCGGCGTGCCGTCGTAACCGGCCTCTTCCAGCAGCGCGCGCGCCTTCTCGGGATCATTCTGGTTGTAGAGTTCGGCGCCGGCGTCAGAGTCCCAGACCGTCACCGGCAGCATGATGCCGGGCCCGAGTTCGAAGAAGCCCTCACCGTGGGAAGCGAGCCCCTGCGGCTCGATATCCATGGCAGCCTGGGCAGCCTGGCGAACCTTCAGGTCAGAGAAGACGCCGTTTGCGTGGTTGAGGCCGATGTAGCCGTAACTCCGTGGCGGCAGCGTGGCGACGCGGAGGTCCGAGTTCTCCTTCATCGCTTCGATCTGGTCGGCGATGAGTTCCTCAAGATAGTGGAAGTCGCCGGCCTGGAACCCGGCAACGCGGGCACCTTCGTCCGGCACCGGCCGGAACTCAATCTCCTCCAGGTAGGCGTTCCGTGCACCGGCGTACCCGCTCGGCTCGCCCTCTGGGCCGACGTAGTCCTCGAAGCGGGTCAGGAGCGTGAACCGGTCAGCCTGGAAGTCGGTGAACTTGTACGGGCCGGTGCCGATGTACTCCTCGACGAAGTCGGTGCCAACGGCGTCGATGACCGACTTGGGGTAGATCGCACAGCCCTGACCTGCACGGGCCAGCAGTTGTGGAACCGTTGCGATCGGCGTGCTGGTGGTGATCTCGACTGTGTAGTCGTCGACCTCGTTGATTTCGGCAACCGACGCCATCAGCAGTTTGCCGGTGGTTGCAATCTCACCCCAGCGTTCGATCGACGCGATCACGTCGGAGGCGACCATCTCGTCGCCGTTGTGGAACGGAACGCCCTGACGCAGCGTGATGGTATGCACCGTCGCGTCGTCGTTGGACTCGTAGGACTCGGCCAACTGCGGCATCAACGCATACTGGGAGTCCCAGGTGAACAGCGACTCAAACATGTGCCAGCCAATCAGGCTGACAGTGCGGCCACCGGTCGTCTGGTGCATGTCGAGCGAGGTTGGCTGGCTGGCGTTGGCGACGATCAAGCGGCCGCCACGCACTGCTTCGCCCATGTCGCCGCCACTCGATGCCTCAGTTGGTTCTTCGGAATCGCCAGACTCGGTCGCGTCAGCAGCGGGCGAGGCATCGCCACCGGACGTCGAGGATGTCGCGCCAGACGGCGCCTGGGTCGAATCGTCGTCATCATCATCGCCACCACACGCGGCCAGCAGGCCAGCGATGGATGGCGCGGTCAATCCGAGCAGTGAGGCCCGTTTGAGCAGCGATCGGCGGCTCAGCCGGCCAGATAGAACTTCCTCGTACAGAGCATCGTGGTTGCGATCAATCGTCATCGTTCCCCCCACATGTGAAGCCGTACGTGTCGTTCAGAGATCGAACCCGGAAGTGGTCGTACCAATGGCGACCGGCCCGAGCGACCCCCATTACGCTCGAGTCATGGCCCGTTCTCGTCGAGCCCCTCCTCTCCTACCCGTCATGTGCTGGTTTCTCCCTCCAGGGAGTGTGGTGCGCGCATACTAGCATCGTTGGGAAAAATACGTCAAACACTACGTGCATGGATGCGGTCACGGGCAAATTTCCTGCGTCGCGTGACTGACTCGTGCATGTTTCCCGTGGGTACTTGCTACGGGAGATGCTCGCCCGTAGTGGCAGTGGATACTGCCCCCTGTCGTCCTGAGCCGCAGCGAAGGACCTCTCCTGCCTAGGGAAGAGGGAACAGGTGACAGGGAACAGGAGTTGGCCCACGGAAGTTCTCGCTCCTGTTCCCTCTTCCCTAGGCAGGAGAGGTCCTTCGCTGCGGCTCAGGACGACAGGGGGGCTGATTGACAGGCGAAAACGGGAGCAGCGAATGTCGCTACTCCCGTCGTCCGTACCTTCATCGAGGCAGTTAGTTCTTAGGCATGTCCCGCAGGGCTTCATAGGCCGGGCGCGGGCTCCAGTCTTCGTTGAGCGCCGACCAGGCGTACTTCTCGTCCTCAGGTGTTACGAGCGTCGACCAGTTCAGGGTCCAGACGAACATGCCTCCGACCCATTTCCACTCGCTGCGGGCGATTTCATACGAGCGGACGAGATAGTCAGCAACTTCCTGCTCGGTGTTATTGACGCCGTACTCATATCCTTCGGCCTGATTCTCGGTCGTCCAGCCGAATTCGGTGATCCAGACCGGCTTGCCGGAATCGCCAGAGACGACCATGACATCCCAGAGTTGCTCCGCGCGGCGGAAGTAGAAACTCTCGTGGTCGTTGAAGCCTTCCTCGGCGCTGGGGTTATCCGGCCACATCGTGTCGGGCGGGTTGTGGGTGCTGGAGACGTGCATGCCCATGACATCGAAGTAACTGGCGATCTCGCCACCGTTGTACTGGTAAATCTCGGTCAGGTAGGTGAGATCGTCGATGGCGATAGACGGGTCGTTCACGCCATTGGGAGTCAACCCGCCAAAGACGACCAGCGCGTTCGGATCACCGGCGCGGACGCCTTCGAAACCGGCCTTGAGCAATTCGGCATAGTCCGAGACGCGAACGGTTCCGTTGACCTCGTAGGCGAGGTTCTGCTCGTTCCAGATTTCCCATGCTCCGACCCGGCCAGCATAGCGCTGGGAGACGAACGTCATCAGTTCAGTGAACTGGCTGTAATCGGCCAGGAACTGGTTGCCGGACGGATCGAGCGCCCACTCTGGCGCCTTGGCGACGACGATCAGGATGTTGATGTCTTTCGCGGCGAATTCGTCAACGAGCCGGTCGATCGGCAGCGGGTCCCACTCGTTGTCGGCCCGTTCGAACTGCTGCCACTCCAACTGGAAACGGACCCAGTTGAAGCCGGACTCTTGGACCGCCGTCGAGGTCTGGGCGTTGTGCTCCGAGCCACCTTCATCACCGCGCATGGCGACGTTCCAGCCATAGGCGAAGGTGCCGCCAGCCGGGGCAACAGTCGGCTGTGGCGCAGACTCGCCGGTTGGCGTCTCCTGACTGGTGCCGCCGGTGGTGCCGGTTGCAGCCGGTTCGTCATCATCCGGCGCTTCGGTGGCGTCCGACTCGGGTGTTGAGTCATCGGCTGGTGCGGTCGAATCTGGTGCAGCCGTCTCCGTTGCGGTCGTCCCGCTCGTCGTGGCCGTCGGGTCGTCATCGTCATCACCGCCGCCACACGCCACGATCGCGGGCAGCAGCAACAGCAAGACGGCAAAGATCGCCAACACCTTGCGAGTGTCGAAGCGCATGAACTCTCCTGATCCCTGGGTCATCGAACCAACTTTCCGGCGGGGCCACCGCGAACGTGACCTGCACAAGCGCCGGAGTATACCGAACGGACACCTCTACGAGTCGTCCGACGTCTCGACTTGGAGAAGGCGTTTGTTGCAGGGATGGTTATGGGGCTGCGCAATCTACCGGGGTGGGAAAAGCACTGCCTCACCCACCCCGGATGGTGACTTACTTCTCCAGTTCGGCGATGACCTCGCGGGACATCGCAAAGCCATGTTCCTGGGCGGGGAACTCCCCAGCGCGAACCTCGGCGGCGAACTGGCTGAACGCCTCGCGCATAACGTCGCGAATGCTGGCATAGGGTTTGGCAAAGCGGGGAGTGAAGCGATCGTAGGAGCCGAGCAGATCGGCATTGACGAGCACCTGACCGTCACATTCGACGCCTGCGCCGATGCCGATGGTCGGGATCGAGAGGCGCGAGGTGATGATCCGAGCCAACTGGCGCGGAATCGCTTCGAGGACGACAGCGTAGGCACCAGCCTGCTCGACCGCTTGGGCGTCAGCGATCAGATTGCGTGCTGCTTCCAGCGAGCGTCCCTGGACCTTGAACCCACCAAGGGCTGCCGATGCCTGCGGGGTCAGGCCAATGTGGGCCATGACGGGGATCCCAGCACTCACAATCGCCTCGATCCGAGAGGCCATCGCCCGTCCACCTTCGAGTTTGACGGCGTCGGCGCCACCCTCCTTCATCAGGCGACCGGCGTTCTCCAGCGCTTGCGCGTCGGAGATCTGGTACGACATGAACGGCAGGTCGGCGACGACATGGACCGTGTCGATGCCGCGCATGACGGCGCGGGTGTGATGGATGATGTCCTCCATCGTGACCGGGATCGTCGACTCATAGCCGAGCACGACCATCCCGAGCGAGTCGCCAACCAGAATCGACTCGACACCGGACGCTTCGACAGCACGGGCGGTCGGGTAATCATAGGCGGTCACCATCACGATCTTGTTCCCGCTCCCCTTCATCGCCTGGATGGCGGGAGCGGTGATCTTTTCGCGGGGCGGTGGGTTGGTGGTCATGTTTCATCCTCCGGTTTCATTGCCGTTGGGACGCGGGACGTGGGAATCGAGGGGCGCGAAAACCGGGGGTACCGGTTGGCTTGCTACCCTCGATTCCCGGTCCCTGAATCCCGTGTCCCCCGCATCGCATCCTTCTCGCGGTGCTGGACGAGGGCAGTGAGCCAGTTGTTGACGGGGGTGGCGACGCCGAGTTCCTTGCCGAGGTGGGCGATCGCGCCGTTGATCGATTCGATCTCGGTCCGGCGACCTGCGCGGATGTCCTGCAACATCGAGGAAACGTTCGGTCGCGTCATCTCCATAACCCTGCGGGCGTGCTGGTAGAAGTCATCGACAGACGGCGGGACGCCGGCGGCTTCCATGACCGCCAGCGCTTCAGCGATCACGGCTTCCATCATCGCGACGATCCGGGGATCGTCGAGGAGTTCACCGTTGCGCAGACCGGTCAGGGCTGTCAGTGGGTTGATGACGACGTTCGAGATGAGTTTGGCCCAGACGGCGGAGTGGATGTTGGTGGCGATGTCGGTGTCGAAGCCTGCCTGGATGAACGTCGTCCGGATCGGTCCAAGCGCGAATCGCGGCGTCGCCGTGATGGCTGGATCGCCGATGGTAGTCGCGCCCTTGCCTGCGTGCCGAATCCGGCCCGGGCCAAGGACGGTTGAACCGTGCGCGGTCGTCCCGAGCAGAATGCGATGGTGACCGGGCAGCGCAGCACGCATCTGTTCGAGATTGCCGAGGCCGTTCTGGAGCGAGAGGACGAACGTCTCCGGATTGAGGCGGCCATTGAATGGGCGCAGCGCGTTCAGCGTGTCGTAGCCCTTGACCTGGACGAGGATCAGTTCCACGTCGTCGAGGTCGCGCGGCGGCTGATCGGTCGCGCGAACACGATAGCGAACGACGGTGTTATCGAGTCCCTCGATACTCAGGCCCATCCGTTCGATGGCCGCGACGTGTTCGCTCCAGGTGTCGTACAGGAGGACGTCGTTGCCGGTCGCGGCCAGTTTCGCCCCAAACAGCCCGCCCATCGCCCCTGAGCCGATGACGACGATTCGCATCTACCCGTTGCCTCGTTCCTTCATCTCGAAAAAGCGCAGCGCTGCGGCGATATAAGCCCGCGCATAGCGAACGACCTCGTCCAGGTCCACGAACTCGTCCGCCTGGTGGGGCAGGGTCGTTATCCCCGGACCATAGGTGACGAGCGGGACGCCGGTAGCGGCCCAGAAGATCGTACCGTCTGTCGAGCCGGGGACGCCGCCGAATGGAGGATGATCGCCGGTTTCTGCGCGGTGGGCGGCGATGACCGCCTGCGTGATGGCATCTTCGGGATCGGTCTCGGTCGCGGGACGATCGTCGACGACATCAACCACGCAGGAGACGCCCGCGATCGTCGCAGTCGCCGTCTGCACGGTTGTCCTGACGCGCTCAATAATCGAAGGATGATCGGTCGCCGGGATCGTTCGGATGTCGAGTAGCAGCTCGGCGCGACTGGGGATGACATTGCCCTGCTCGCGCTCACCGGCAGCCGCGACGGTCGGGGTCAGGTAGAACTTGCCGAGATATGGGTGTGGCGGATGCTCGGCCTGTATTTTTTGTTCGAGCGCAAGGCACGAGCTGACGACACGGCCGAGTGCGGCGACAGGGTTCGCGCCTTCCTCGGGCATCGCGCCGTGGGCCATCCTGCCGGAGAAGGTCACGCGCAGGCGAATCGCACCCTTCTGGGCGATGCAGACGCGGTCGCCTTCCGGCTCACAGATGATCGCGGCGGCGGCGCCGTCCAGTTCACCATCCGCGACGAACGCTTTGGCACCGAGCATTAGTCCCTCTTCGTCGGCGAGGATCGCGAGGCGAATCGTTCCGGCGAAGTCGCGGCCCGAGGCACGGAGCGCCTGGGCAGCGAACAGCATCGCCGCGAGGCCGCCTTTCATGTCGCATGCGCCACGGCCGTAGAGGCGGCCTTCGCGAATCTCGCCGCCGAACGGATCAACGCTCCAGGCAGCCGGATCACCGGCTGTCACGACATCGGTGTGACCCTCGAAGATCAGAAGTGGGCCGGGGCGGGTGCCAGCGATGTCGGCAACGACGTTCGGGCGATTCGGCGCGACCTCGCGAGTGCGATAGGGGATGCCCCACCGGTCCAGCAGGCGCATGACGTACGCGGCAGCTTCCCGCTCGTTGCCGTCTGGAACGGCAGGATCGTAGACGCTCGGAATCCGTACAAGCGACTGAAGCGCGTCGATCAATCCGGACTCGTCAAGGAGCGCCTGCGCGCTGGAGATCCGCGTCTCAAGCGCGGACGGTGGATGGTCTGACTCCACAAGGACACCCTTCATCGTAGCGCCAATGGCTGGATGCCGCGCTTATCGTAGCATGGGGCCGGGTATCCGCTTTTTGGCGGCATGTGTACCATTATCGAATGGTGGCGCGCCCCAGCGCCCCGATTGAGCGAGCGAGAGAGACAGGTCCCAGCGTGGCATTCGAGCAGCATCACGAGTTCGACAATATTACTCGCGCCGAGGCAGAAGCGATCGGCGTTCCTGGCCAGCGTCGCTTCAGGATGATCTTCGGTGACGAACTGGACGCGATTGTGCTCTGGCTGGAGAAGCAGCAACTCCAGGCACTCGGGATGGCCTTCGAGCAGATGCTGGCGCAACTCCGCGCAGCCGGCGTCGATGAGGCCCGTGTGCTGGATATCGAGCCGTCGCCAGCTGGGCCGGTGCCTCCGGCCACCCCGGAGTACACGGTCGGCAAACTCGCGGTCGGCTTCGATGAGGATAACGTTCGCGTGATCCTCTTCATCCACGACATCGAGTCCGAGGAAGACGCCGCGCCGACCTTCACGGGGCGGCTCGACCTCCAGCGAGCCGCAACGATGGCGAAGCAGATCGAAACAGTCGTCTCTGCTGGCCGGCCGACCTGCCCACGCTGCGGCGCGCCGATTGGCCCAAATGGGCACGTCTGCCCGCACGACAACGGGCACTTTCCGCTGAATGCGTAACGATTTCTGAGTGACATAAGCGAGAACGATACGGGGCCGGAGTCACGCCGGCCTCTTCTCACTGCCGATACACGAACGGGGTGGACGATGGTTCGATTGTCTGATGACGAGATCCGCGAACTGGTCGGGACACGACTGGCCGGTGCGCCGGGAGCCGGGGTCGCAATCATTGTTGACGGTGAGATCGCGTTTGCGGAAAGCGTCGGCTCCAGCGACCTCGACGGCACGACACCGCTACCTGACGACGCCCGCTTCTACATCTACAGTGTGACGAAGACGTTGCAGACAGCGATCGTCCTGCAACTGGTCGAGCGGGGAGAGATCGCCCTGGACGCCACGATCCAGTCATACCTGCCGGACCTGCCGATTTCGACACCGTTGCCGGTGAGGCAGGTGCTGAATCACACGGCGGGGTTGCCAGACTACGGAGCAATGCCGGAGTACGCAGAGGCCGTCCGCTCGCATCCAGAATCTGCCTGGTCGGAGCAGGAGTTCCTCGACCGGACGCTTCCGCGTGGACTCCAGTTCGAGCCAGGGCAGGGGTGGGGCTACTCCAACATCGGCTTCCTGCTCATCAAGCAGACGATCGAGCACGTCACCGGTCTCAGCCTGAGCGATGCCGTCTCACAGTTCATCACCCAGCCGCTCGGACTGACCGCAACGTCGGTCGCGGAGACGCTAGACGATACGGCCGCGCTGACGCCGGGCTTCAGCGGCTGGATGGACCCGAGCGGACCCGTCAGCGACATCGCCCGGCGCTACCACCCTGGCTGGGTATCACACGGTGTCGTCGTCTCGACCGCCCGGGAACTGGCGACGATCATCGACGCGATCTTCACCGGTCGGCTCGTGCCAGAGTCGCTGCTGCCGGAGATGCTCACCCCAGTCCGCGTGCCTGTTGAACACCCGTTCTTCGTCGAGCCGTCGTATGGTCTGGGCGTGATGCTCGATCCAGGGTCGCGCTACGGTGTAATCGCCGGACACGGTGGGGGTGGGCCAGGTTATTCAGCGGGCGCGCTGCACTTCCCGAACGTCGATGGACGGCGTGTGACGACCGTGGCGCTGGTCAACAGCGACCTGGGCGACGCGGGGTTGCCGATTGCGTTTGGATTGGCAGAGACCATAGTCACCGAAATGGGAGACGCCTCGTAGGGACCGCGCCTGCAGGCGCAGGGCCGGCACGGAGGCGCGGCCCCTACGGAAGTTTTATTGCACCGTCCGGAGAGATGACCGGACGGTGCATTTCATGTCTGAAAGAGACTAGTACGAAGCCCGGTAGTTCGGGGCTTCCTTGGTGATGACAACGTCGTGCGGGTGGCTCTCGCGGAGGCCAGCCGAGGTGATGCGGACGAATTGGGCGTTCGTCTTGAGGTCTTCGATCGTGGCTGCGCCGCAATAGCCCATCGCCTGGCGGAGGCCGCCGACGAGCTGGTAGACGACGTTCGCGATCTGGCCCTTGTAGGCGACTCGGCCCTCGATGCCCTCCGGGACGAACTTCTGGATGCTGTCGACGTCCTGCTGGAAGTAGCGGTCCTTCGAGAACGAACGCGTCTTCATCGCGCCGAGCGAGCCCATGCCCCGGTATTCCTTGTAGCGCTCACCCTGGTAGAGGATGACTTCGCCCGGGCTCTCGTCGGTTCCGGCAAAGAGGCCGCCGAGCATGACGCAGTCGGCACCGGCGGCGATCGCCTTGGCGATGTCACCGGAGTACTGGATGCCGCCATCGGCGATGACCGGAATGCCGGTGCTCCTGGCCGCCCGCGAGCAGTCCATGATCGCTGAAATCTGCGGGACGCCGGTTCCGGCGACGACACGAGTGGTGCAGATCGAGCCGGGGCCAATGCCGATCTTGACGGCGTCCGCACCGACCTCGATCAGAGCCTCGGTCGCGCTGCCGGTCGCAACGTTACCGGCGACGACTTCGACGTTCCACGTGCGCTTGACCTGCTGGACCATTTCCAGCACGCCACGTGAGTGGCCGTGAGAAGTGTCGACGATGATGACGTCGACGTTCGCGCTCATCAGCGCCTCACAGCGGGCGAGGGCTTCACTGCCAACACCGACAGCGGCGGCGACGCGCAGGCGACCCTGCTCGTCGGTCGTCGCATTTGGGTACTGGATCTTCTTCTGGATGTCCTTGACGGTAATCAGACCCTTGAGATAGCCGTGGTCGTCGACGACCGGCAGTTTCTCAACTTTGTACTTGTGGAGGACTTCGCGGGCCTGGTCCAGCGTCGTGCCAACCGGAACAGTGACGATGTTCTTGCTGGTCATGAACTCGCGAATCGGCTGGTTGAGGTCGTCCTCGAAACGCAGGTCGCGGTTCGTCAGGATGCCGACGAGTTTGCCGTCAGGCGTCGTGATCGGCACACCGGAGATGCGGTAGCGGCCCATGACGGCCTCGGCATCGGCGAGCATGTCGTCGGGGCCGAGCGTGACAGGTTCGACGATCATCCCCGACTCGGAGCGCTTGACCTTATCGACCTCGGCGACCTGATCCTCAATCGAGAGATTGCGATGGATAACGCCGATACCCCCCTCGCGGGCCAGCGCGATCGCCATCCGTGCCTCGGTGACGGTATCCATCGGCGAGGAAACGACCGGAATCTTGAGCCGGATGTTTGGCGTGAACCAGGCGCTCGTGTCAGCCTGGCTGGGGATAATCTCCGACTGTGCCGGCAGGAGCAGCACGTCGTCGAATGTCAGGCCGGTGCCGATGACCTTGTCGCTGATCATGCCGTCAGCGCCATAACTCTCTGCACCGGCGATCTTCTGCGCCTGTGGGTCTCCGAGAATGCTCACTGTTTCTCCTCCTGTAGCGTGTCAGCCGGTCAGTCGGTCAGTCATCAGCTAGTTCCGATTGTGGCGACGATAGGTTCCTGATAATGCCGATAACGAGTCAAGAGTAAGAGCGACACTACGCCGTCCGCCGATCGTGATCTCCTGACAGGCTGACAGGCTGACCAACTGACTGGCTAGCCAGCCTCGCGACCACTTCTGCGCCGAGCAGGCGGTAGGCTTCGGCGCCACGCGACCCATTGTCGTACTCGAAGATCGACATGCCGTGCGAGGGTGCTTCGGCAAGTCGGATCGAGCGTGGGATCAATGCGTTGAACATCCGGCGCGGGTTGAGCCGGTGGACGTCCTTGACGACATCGATCGCGAGGCGGGTGCGCGAATCGAACATCGTCATGACGAGTCCGAGAATCCGCAGGTCCGGATTCAATCGTTGCTGGACCAGTTCGATCGTGTTGAAGATCTCAGCCAGACCTTCGAGCGCGAGGTACTCGGACTGGACCGGGATGATGACCGAATCGGCAGCCGTCAGCCCGTTGAGCGTCAGCAATCCCATCGACGGCGGGCAGTCGATAACGACGACGTCGTAGCGATGCTGGACGGATTCGAGCGCACGACGGAGCCGGTGGTGCGGGCGAGTCAGGTCGTTGAGTTCCTTCTCAGCCCCGGCAAGTTCCTTGTTGGCGGCCAGCAGATCGAGATCAGGGCGGACCATCCGGATGGCCGACGATTCGACCGGCGCTTCGTTGAGCAGCACGTCGTACGTCGACGCCGGAACGCCGCGCTTCTCGACGCCGAGCGAACTGGTGGCGTTGCCTTGTGGATCGAGGTCGATCAGGAGTGTCCGGTGGCCTTCGGAGGCGAGATAGCAGGCCAGGTTGATCGCCGTCGTCGTCTTCCCGACGCCGCCCTTCTGGTTTGCCAGCGCGATCACATTCCCCAAGCACTGCTCCTGCCGAGCGCCGCGTCACTGTCGTATAGGATCACGTACTCCAGAACCGAACGTACACGCTCGCCCCTGTCGAATCGTGATCGGTAATTCTAACAAACCCCGGCTGGCTTCCGATAGCAGGAAGGTCGTACCAATTCGTGGGGCGATGTGACCTGCCAGCCGTATGAACGAGAAAAACACGAGCGCCAATGTCGGAGGGCAAAACAACACCGCCCGGACGACATTGGCGCTCGCGCACACCACAAAAAACACACGAAAATCAATGACCTCATCATTGCATGTCCAGGCCGCGAATGGGCGCAAAAAGCATCACAAACGCATCACAGACCGGCCGGACAGCAACTGGTCATTGAACGACTGACAGCACACCAGCCGGTTGTTTGAACACGTAGAGGTGATTCAGTCCGAACTCGAACGTTTTGGCGTTGATGAGTTCCAGCCCATCGGTCGAGAAGAGCGCGGGGGTCGTCGTCGGGTCAAACCCGTAGTGCTGCTCCAGCGACATCCCGTCGATCAGCCGGACACGTTTCAGCAGACCGAGCAGAGGATCGATGCGGTTCGACGGTACGGTGATGATCAGCCGTCCCGACGGATTGAGCAGCCGCGCACAGGCGGTCGCCATCTCTGCCTGGATATCCGGTGGTACGTGCTCCAGCATCGCCAGCATCGTGATGGCGTCGAACCCTTCGCTGGACGGGAGGTCCTGCGGGAACCAGCCCTTGATGAGCCGGTAGGTACCGTGGTCGCTGGATGCATCGAGGGTCGGATCGATGCCGATGCCTTCGATCGCCCGGTCAGACAGGTGCCGGAACAACGCCCCGTCACCACAGCCGATGTCCAGCAATCGACCACTGGCCGGGATGTGTTCGGCGGCCTTTCGGATGCGCAGGTTCTGGATCAGCCGGTCAGTCGTTTTCAACGCGAAATGCCCTTTCGAGCCAGTCGTACCGTACAGCCAGCGGCAGCGAGCGGACATATGCTCGCTGCCGCCGGTGGCGATGCCAATAGGGGTCGATCATCGATGTCACGGTGGGCGCGCACCTGTGCTGCAGCGACACCGGCTGGATGCCATCAGACGTGCTCCTCCGTGCGGATGTCGAGGATGCTCAGCAGGAATGAGGAGAAGAAGATCTGCGTCCCAACGATCATCAGGGTCGCAGCGGCAACGGCCGGACGGATCGCATCGAGCGGCCCCATGTTGCGATCGAGCCAGACCCAGAGGATCGCGGCGTTGATCGCGAAGCCGACGCAGAAGGCGGCGATGCCGGTCAGCAGCCCTCGTTCGAGTGAAAAGTGGTCGTAGAACTTGAGGATGATGCCATCGCGAACATCGGGCCAGCGCTTGTATGCATACGCCTTGGCGGACAGGCCCATCGTCAGCACCTGCACGCCTAGCACCGCGCAGAGGCAACCAAGAATCAACGCGTGAACGTCCCACTCGTGGCCAGCCAACGGGAGCGGGCCAGGCAGCAGCGCGAGGATCAACAGCAGACCGGCGATCAGCAGCAGCAGGCCGGGCGCGAGGAAGAGCCAGTCGGGACTGCGCAGAAGCATGAAGCGCAGGTGTCGCCAGCCATCGCGGAAAGAGCGCAACTTCGATTCGCCGCCGCGCGGGTAGTACGTGATCGGCACCTCGGTTACACGCAGGCCAGCCCGGGCGGCGTTGATGACCAGTTCCGACGCGAACTCCATCCCGGTCGAACGCACCTGCATCCGGTCATACGCCTCGCGGGTGAAGGCGCGCATGCCGCTATGTGCATCGGAAACGTTGAGGCGAAATAGCCGGTTCAGCATCCACGTCAGGACAGGATTGCCGATGTACTGGTGCAGCCACGGCATCGCGCCCGGCAGGATCTTCCCCTGGAAGCGCGAGCCAAGAACGTAGTCGTGGGCATCGCTCTGGAGCGGTGTGACGAGGCGACCCAGTTCGGTGAAATCGTATGTGTCGTCGGAGTCACCCATCACCAGGTAGCGGCCCTGCGCAGCAGCGAACCCTGCCAGGTAGGCGTGCCCATATCCCTTGCGGGGGACGCGGATGACAAGCGCGCCAGCCGCTTCAGCGATCTCGACCGATCGATCGGTTGAGCCATTGTCGGCGATGACGACCTCACCGGGCAGTCCAGCGTTACGCAATCCAGCAAACGCCTTCTCGATACAGCGGCCGATCGTTTCTTCCTCGTTGAGACACGGCATGACGACTGAAACAAGCGGTGCGTCAGCGGATACGTCAATTGTGGATTGATTCGGGTTTTCGATTGCTACCACGTAATCCCCCGTGACCATCCGTGTGCCAGATCACGGCACGCGGAAGATGACGATGTCGGTCCGATCGCTGGTGCCCTCGCGGTGAACGACGTCCAGCAGCGGGATCAGGTCGTCGAAGCGGTCCCGCGCACGAACGAGGCGCTTTTCCTCGTCGAACCGGAGCCAAAAGCGAATCGAACCCTCGTTGACGAGCACGTAGTCGATGCCGTCTGCCCGCAGTGCGGCGAGTGCGTCCTCAGGTTCCGGGTGTGCCTCCATCAACTCGATCATGTTCACGCCGAGGTGATCGGTCTGGACGGAGTCGATGAGCGGCATCCAGTAGTAGACCTGCGCCTCGTGCATGTACATCGCCGTCTCGCCCGGCTGCATCCGCTCCTCAAGGACATGGATTGCACGATAACTGGCATTTGCGTTCATGTAACGATCGCGTGAGACACTGCCGAGTACGACTCCGGGCGAACCCTCCCAATGCGTAAGAAAGCCGATGAACAACAGCGAAAACAGTGCTGTACCGAGGAGCGCACCGTGAACGGCGGGACGAATTCGACGCCGATTCCACGCTTCGCGAAGCAAGATCGACACCACGAAACTCAGCGGAGCGCAGATTGGAAGCAGGTAGCGCAGTTCCTGAAAGCCCAGCGCCCAGCCAGCGGTGAAGCCCGCCGGGACGAGCAGTAGATACAGGAACTCGCGCCGCAATCGCCTGGCGAGCGGCATGAACAGGGCGAGCGGCACGAGCAGAAAGAGCGGGCTGGGGATGACACCGGGCGAGAGTTCGTAGTCACCAATCTCATAGGCGCGGATCGGCAGCATCAGGTAGCCCTCGACCGTGCGCGGGCTGAGGATCATGCTGCTGGCGTAGTAGTTCATCAGGTCCAGCGTCGACTGGCTCATGTCCTTCCCGCCGAAGACCAGCGGCCAGACAGGATTCCCGAGCAGGATCAGGTTCTTGAGGTACCAGGGACCGGCAACGAGCGCGGCAGCCCCACCGAACGCCAGTCCATCCCCAACGATCTGCTGCCCGATCCGGTCGCTGCCCCGATGGCGCCGCCAGCCATCGAACAGCACCAGCAGACCAAGCGGCGCGACGGCAGTCGCAGCCTGGTACTTGCTACCGAGAGCCAGACCCGCGAAGACACCGGCCAGAGCCAGCCAGCGGCGATCGACGGTGAACCATCCGGTGGAGCGTGAAGTCGCAGGATTGCCCGGCGAATCCCCGGCATGCAGGGCGGCGATGATCGCCAGGAAGATGAAACAGGCCAGCGCGAGATCGATGTTCGCGATACGAGACCACATCTGCACCTGGGGCGTCGAAACGAAGATCACGAGTGCGATCCAGGCCGCCAGTCGATCGACCTTGCGGCGGGTGAATCCCCAGAGCGCGACAGCCGTGATCCCACCGAAGGCGGCGTGCAGCAGTTGACTGAACGACTCACTCCCGAACGCCAGTCCGACGCCATAGAGCAGTTCGGCCGCGAGCGGCAGGTTCGACCACTCGATCTCAGGGACGGGCCGAATCCAGCCGGTGTCGAGGAAGTAGCGCGGCGCGGCCAGGTGGTAGGTGAGCGCGTCCCAGTGGTGCGGCGGTGTAAGCGCTCCAAAGATCGTCAAGAACAGCGAGGTAACAAGTACAGCAACCAGCGCAACAACAACAGGACGCACCTGACGCCCCGAGCGCCAGAGGAGGCTGCTGAGCGCGGCCAGCGCAGCCGTCGCGAGAACGAGCCCGAGGCGGTAGATCCACTCGTTCAGCAATCCGGGGTTGTACCAGACGATACCGGCGAACCGGGGCAACTCGATATCGACGAGACGATCGCTGAGCCACTCGGCGAAGTCAGGCAGCGGTCCATATGAGCCCGGCAGGTTGAGCGTTAGCAGCAACGACGCGACGAGCACCGCAGTCATCGTGACGACGGCGACAGCGGGACGTCGCGCAGCCCGACGACCTACGCGTCGAGCGCGATCGCCAGCCAGGATCAAGCCTTCAAGATCGCTGATGAACTGGTGTCGCAACAGGATGCTGGCGATGGCGACACCGGCGATAAGCACCGGCGGGCGATAGAGGCCGATCAGCCCAAGGAGGAGCGAGGCATAGGCGGCCATCCCCAGGCCCAGCGTGGTTGCGATGGCCGTGGTTTCCAGTGGTGAGGTGGTAAGTTGCAAACGTTCCAGCACCCACCGTCCAGCCGAGTGGGAGAGAACCAGGGCAAAGGCGAGGAACGCCAGATCGAAGAGCCGTGCGACTGGCACGAGTAGACCGGTCGCCGTCGGTCCGCGATCGAGGACGATGAGATGAGCAGCGATCAGTGCCAGAGCCACAGCGACGCCAACCCCTCGCCAAGCGAGCGAGGGTCGTCGTTCCTGTGTCACTGTTTCGTCGGCAATCGTCATCAGCGAACGCTCATGTCGCTGCTGCGGCACAAACCGGACAGTTCTGCATCGGGTAAACGGTCCTGACACTGACGAACGATTGACGGCGCACCACGCAGACATTCACCGCATGCTGGCTATCCGTAACGCTCAACAGATGCCAGCCGGGTCACACGTGGGGCAGGTTGCCAGCAACGTCTCGCACGCTCTGCGCCATCATGTTGCGTCCAGGCTGTCACGAATCGATGTGGCGTTATGCGTGATGCGTGATGCGTGATGCGTGATGCGTGATACGCCCGTTTCAATGCGCCGGGGGTGTGAACACGGTCCCAGACGTTGGAACCCCGTGGTAAACGCCTCATCCTCCAACCGAGCGCCTCACGGCGCCGGGCCGGGACGGAGCCGCGGCCCCTACCGAGGAATGGCGCATCACGCATCACGCATCACGCATCACGCATCACGCGTTGACAGATGCTGAGGTCACTGATACGATGCGCGGCAACTGAATCGTCCAATGACGATGATCGGGACGAGTACGCATTCGAGCGGCGCCCAGAGAGCCGGCGGTCTGGTGAGAGTCCGGCGCGAACGTGGATGCGGAATGGACCCGGGAGTTGCGCTCCGAACGGCTACGGCCAAGTAGGCGGCGCCGGGAACTCCGCCGTTATCAGGGAGCGGGATATCGGATGCGCATGACGCATCCCGTATCTGACGAGGTGGACTGATCTCACCCCCAACCCCTCTCCGACGCGGAGAGGGGAGCAGGAGTCACTGGTCGGTCAACAAGGGTGGTACCGCGGGCGTGCATGATGCACCTCCGTCCCTTTTGGGACGGGGGTTTTTTGTTTGCCCGCGAGTGGCAAGAGATCGAGGAACGACGTGAATCCAGGCTTTCGGTTCAGCAGAGGCGAGCGACGGTCAATTGCGGAGTGGAGCCGGGCGAGCTGGCGACGCTGGTGATTCGCCTGCCTGCCCGGGTGCGATGACGCGCCCGTTGATCTGCTGATAAGCCGAAAGACGAGAGACACGATGGTAGAAACGACAATCGAGCGGCTGACCCCGAGGACGCGACGGCGCTACTCGCTGTCGCTGGCCGAAGTCAGCGCACTCCGCAATCAGGGGAACGTCATTCCCATCTACCGCGAGATCATGGCCGACATGGAAACGCCGGTCTCGGCCTACCTGAAAGTGGCGAACGGGCCGTACTCATTCCTGCTGGAGTCAGTCGAAGGCGGCGAGCAACTGGCGCGCTACTCCTTCCTCGGGAGCGACCCGTACCTGACCGTCCGGTTGGAGGACGGCATCGCCTACGGTAACCAGCGCGGTTACAAGCAGGCTATCCCCTACAGCGATCCACTGGTTGCGCTGCAGACGTTCCTGGCGCCGTACCGCGCCGTGAACGTACCGAACCTGCCGCGCTTTCTCGGCGGGGCGGTCGGGTACCTGTCGTACGAGGCGGTGCGCTACTTCGAGCGGCTGCCAGCGGCACCGAACGACCCGCACGGATTCCCGGATGGCGTCTTCATGTTCGTCGATACGATGGTCGTCTTCGATCACCTGGAGCGGCGGATCAAGGTCGTCTCACACGTCCACGTCGATGATGAGACGCCGATCGCGCAGTCGTACGAGGAGGCGATCGAGCGAATCGAACTACTGGCCCGGCGACTCGAGACGGCCCGACCAGAAGTTCCGGTTGGCCACCGTCCGCTGGACGCCGTGCCGGTCCGCGAGCGAGCGCGACACAACATGGCGCGTGACCACTACGACACGATGATCGAGCAGGCAAAGGCGTACATCGCCGCCGGTGACATCTTCCAGGTCGTCCTCTCGCAGCGGGTCGAGGTTGAGACTGGAGTCCACCCGTTCACGCTCTACCGTGCGTTGCGGGCGGTCAACCCATCGCCATTCATGTTCTACCTGCAGATGGGCGAGGAGCAGATCGTCGGCGCATCGCCTGAGGCACTGATCCGGCTCGATGGCCGGGAATTGACAACGCACCCGATCGCGGGGACGCGCAAGCGTGGGCGCAATGAGGCGGAAGACCTCGCGCTGGAAGTGGACCTGCTGAGCGACGAGAAGGAACGCGCCGAACACGTCATGCTGGTCGATCTGGCCCGCAACGACATTGGCCGGGTCGCGACGCCGGGGACGGTCAAGGTGCCAGTCCTGTTGCAGACGCAGCGCTTCTCGCACGTCATCCACCTGGTCTCGCACGTGACCGGCGAACTGCGTGACGACCTCTCGGCAATCGACGCATTGCGGGCCTGCTTCCCGGCCGGGACGGTCTCAGGCGCGCCGAAGATCCGGGCGATGGAGATCATCGCCGAACTGGAAACAGACCGGCGCGGGTTCTACTCCGGCTGTGTCGGCTACCTGGCCTACTCCGGCAACATGGACATGGCGCTGGCGTTGCGGACGGTCGCCGTTCGCGATGGGACGGTCATCATGCAGGCGGGTGGCGGCATCGTCCACGACTCGACTGCCGACTTCGAATACCAGGAAACGCTGAACAAAATGGGCGCGGCGATGCGAGCGCTGGAGGTGGCTGAGGAGATTGAGGCAGGGATTCGAGACGTGGGACGGGGGACGCGAGACGCGGTAGATACGGACGAATCGACCTCCGATCTGCTGGTGCAGGAGGTGGTCGGATGATTCTGCTGATCGATAACTACGACTCGTTTACCTACAACCTGTACCAGTACCTCTGCGAACTCGGCGCGGATGTCCGGGTGGTGCGCAACGATGCGGTGAGCGTCCATGACGTGCGCGCGATGCAGCCGGAGCGGATCGTGATCTCACCGGGACCGTGCACGCCAAGCGAGGCGGGTGTTTCGGTCGATCTGATTCAGGAACTGGCCGGGCAGGTGCCGATTCTCGGAGTCTGCCTCGGCCATCAGGCGATCGGGGCTGCGTTCGGGGCGAATGTCGTCCGGGCTCCGATGGTCATGCACGGCAAGACGAGCCGGATCAGCCACGACGGGCGCGGAATCTTCGCCGGGCTTCCACATCCATTCACGGCGACCCGCTACCACTCGTTGATCGTCGACGAGGAGAGCCTCCCGGCCTGCCTGGAGATCACCGCCCGGTCCGAGGACGGCATCATCATGGGCCTGCGCCATCGCGAGTGCGACATCAGCGGCGTCCAGTTCCACCCCGAGTCGATCCTGACGACGGGCGGTCATCGACTGCTGGCGAACTTCCTTGGAGCCGTCAGCCATCAGCAATCAGCCGTCAGCCCGATCGGCTACTAGGGGAGGTGGGAGATGCTCAAGCCACACATTCAGGCGGTCGTTGAAGGACAAACACTCACACGCGACGAAGCCCGCCGGGCGATGGAGATCATCATGAACGGCGAGGCGTCGCCGGCGCAGATCGGATCGTTCCTGACCGGACTACGGATGCGCGGCGAGACCGACGAGGAACTGGCCGGGTTTGCCGAGGTAATGCGAGCCAAGGCAGTCCACGTGCCGCTCGCCCTCGATGAGCCGGTCGTCGACACCTGTGGAACCGGTGGGGACGGCGCGCACACGTTCAACATCTCAACGACGGCAGCCTTCGTTGTCGCCGGGGCGGGCGTCAAGGTCGCCAAGCACGGCAACCGCGCCGCGACGAGCCGTTGCGGGTCGGCGGACGTGCTGGAGGGACTGGGCGTCAAGATCGAACTGGCACCGGAGCAGGTGGCGGAGTCGATCGAGCGGGTCGGAATCGGCTTCATGTACGCACCGGCCTTTCACCCGGCCATGCGCTTTGCCGGTCCGGTCCGGCGCGAAGTCGGCGTCCGAACGGTCTTCAACCTGCTCGGGCCGATCACGAACCCCGCCGGGGCGCAGCATCAGGTGATCGGTGTACCGACGGCCGAGGCGGCAGCACGGCTGGCGCGGGTGCTGGGGCTGCTCGGCTCGCAGCACGCATTGGTCGTCCATGCCCACGAGGGGCTGGATGAGATCGGCGTAGCCGGTGGGACGACAGTGGCCGAGATGTTGATGCGCGAGAGTGCCTGGGTGACGACCTACGACGTGACGCCGGAGCAGTACGGCTTCGAGCGGCGCGAGCGTGAAGCGGTCCGGGGCGGTAGCGTCAGCGACAACGTCGCAATCGTCCATGGTGTCCTGGCTGGTGAATGCGGCGCGCACCGCGACATCGTCCTGCTCAACGCAGCGGCAGCACTCTATGCCGCCGACGCTGTCCCGAACATCGCGACCGGTATCGAGATGGCCGCGCAGTCGATCGACAGCGGCGCGGCCCGCGAGCGGCTGGAAGCACTGGCCTCGCTGACATCGCGGATGGGCGTCGCTGAGAGGGCGGCTGCCTGATGGTTGGGACAACGACTGGAACTTACCTCGACCGGATTCTGGAAAACACAGCTGCTGAACTCGCTGAACGCAAGCGGCTACGACCACTGGCCGAGGTTGTGCAGGAGATGAAGGAACGCCCAGCGCCGTTGCCATTCGCGGACGCGCTAGTTAGACCCGATGACGTCAGCGTCATCGCCGAGATCAAGCGAGCTTCGCCGTCGAAGGGTGCAATCGCGTCCGGTATCATCGCGACGGACGTAGCGCGCGAATACATCAACGGTGGCGCGGCAGCGATCTCTGTTCTGACAGATGAAAAGTTCTTCCATGGGACGATCGACGACCTTAAAGCCGTCGCAACATTCGCTCGCGAAGGTGAGCAGCCCACGCCGACCCTGCGCAAGGACTTCGTCGTAGATCCGTATCAGATTGTCGAAGCACGGTCGGCCGGAGCCTCGGCCATTCTGCTCATCGTCGCAGCACTTGAGCGGTATTCACTGTCTCAACTACACGCATTCGCCTGGGAGCTTGGGCTGGATGTGCTCGTCGAGGTTCACGATGTGGCCGAACTTGAGACCGCGCTCGAAATCGGTGCGCGACTGATTGGCATTAACAACCGCAATCTGCGCACGTTTGCTGTCGATCTCGCCACGACTGAGCGACTTGCGCCGCTCGTACCGGACCCAGTGATTCTGGTTGGAGAGAGTGGCATCCGCACGCGCGCGGATGTGGAACGGCTGGGCCAAGCCGGTGTCCATGCCGTCCTGGTTGGTGAGACGCTGATGCGCGCTCCTGACCGGGCAGCGGCGGTGCGGGAGCTACTCGGATGACACTGGTGAAGATCTGTGGCATCCGGGAGCCTGAGCACGCACTGGTTGCGATTGATGCCGGTGCGGACTTCCTCGGGCTTGTGTTCTATCCACCCAGCTCACGATACGTGACGTTGGAGCAGGCGAGGGCGGTTCGAGAGGCAGTTCGCGGAGTCGATCCGGAAGGTCGAGTGCGGCTGGTCGGGCTGTTTGTCAACGAGTCCGCAGCACACATGAACGCCGTTGGCGACGAGGTCGGGCTTGATCTGATTCAGCTATCCGGTGACGAGCCAGCGAGTGTCTTCGCGGAACTGTCCCGGCCAGCCATCGCCAGCATCCGCGTCGATTCGTCGGGCAAGTCGGACGAGGAAGCGCGCTTCCGCGAGTTGACGGCTGCCCGACCGTTCGCCATCCACGTTGATGCCCATGTGCCGGGGATGTATGGCGGAACCGGGACGGTCGCCGACTGGTTCGTGGCGACCGACTTCGCGCTGCGCTATCCGGTCATCCTGGCCGGTGGGCTGAAGCCGGAGAACGTCGCCGATGGGATTCGACGCGTCAAGCCGTTCGCGGTCGATGTGTCGAGCGGCGTCGAGACAGACGGCGTCAAAGACCCAGCCAGGATTCGGGCGTTCATTGCCGCAGCACGTAACGCCAGCAGCATCGCACAACCGGCTCACTGAGCCGTGCCAACTATATAGAAGGAGAGCGACATGACTTCGACGGCAACCAGACCTCTCGCAACCAGCAACCTGCCCGACGCCCACGGGCGCTTCGGCGAATTCGGCGGCATCTACGCGCCGGAGACGCTGATGCCGGCCGTCCGTGAACTGGCCGAGGCGTACGACGCGATTAAGCATGATTCCACGTTCCTCGCAGAGCTTGAAGAACTGCAGCGTGAGTACATCGGGCGACCGACGCCACTGACGCTGGCGGCCAACCTCTCCGACCGCTGGGGTGGCGCGCGGGTTTACCTGAAGCGTGAGGACCTGGCCCACACTGGCGCACACAAGATCAACAACGCGATCGGCCAGGCACTGCTGGCGAAGCGGATGGGCAAGCGGCGGATCATCGCCGAGACGGGCGCCGGACAGCACGGTGTCGCGACGGCCACGGCCTGCGCGTTGCTCGGGCTGGACTGCATCGTGTACATGGGCGAGGTCGATGTCCACCGCCAGTCGCTCAACGTCTTCCGGATGAAATTGCTGGGAGCGCAGGTCGTTTCCGTCACCAGCGGTTCACGGACACTGAAGGACGCGATGAACGAGGCGATCCGCGACTGGGTGACCAACGTCGAGAGCACCTACTACATCATCGGCAGCGTGGCCGGGATGCATCCATACCCGATGATGGTGCGCGACTTCCAGGCGGTGATTGGGCGTGAAGCCCGCGAGCAGATCGTCGAGAAGACCGGTGGGCTGCCGAAGGCTGTCGTCGCCTGCATCGGCGGCGGTTCGAACGCGATGGGCGCGTTCTACGCCTTCGTCCCGGATGAGGATGTCGAACTGGTCGGCGCCGAGGCGGCCGGTCACGGGCTGGAAAGCGGCAAGCACTCGGCCAGCCTGACGGTTGGGCGCGTCGGCGTCCTGCATGGCTCGAAGTCGTACGTGTTGCAGGACGAGCACGGTCAGATCCTCGAAGCGCACTCGATCTCAGCCGGTCTCGACTACCCCGGCGTCGGCCCGGAACTCTCCTACCTCAAGAGCATCGGACGACTCCGCACCGATGGCGTCACCGACGAGCAGGCGCTCGACGCGCTGAAACTGCTCTGCGAGACGGAGGGGATCATTCCGGCCCTCGAATCCTCGCACGCGATCTACCTTGCCGCATCGGTCGCGAAAGCCTACTCGCCCGACGACGCGATCATCATCAACCTCTCGGGCCGCGGCGATAAGGACATGCATACGGTGGCAGATGCGTTGGGGGTGACGTTGTGAGCGGGACAACGACCGGTACGCGGGACGTGGGACGCGGGACGCGAGAAGAGGATGAACGAATGAACACATCAACAACCACCGAACCTGTCGCGCCCCGCGTCCCACGTCCCGCGTCCCGAATAGAACACGCCTTCGCCCGCGCCAAAGCCGAGAACCGAGCCGCGCTGATGCCGTTCGTGACGCTGGGGTGGCCGGAGTTGGGGGATACGGAGCGGCTGATCCCGGCGTTGCTGGAGGCTGGCGGCGACATGATCGAGATTGGGTTGCCGTTCTCGGACCCGATCGCCGATGGGCCGACGATCCAGCGGACGAACCAGCGGGCGCTGGAAAACGGGGCGACACCGACCTACGGACTGGAGGTCGTCCGGCGGTTGCGCGCGAGTGGCGTTGAAGCGCCGTTGCTGTTCATGGGATACTACAACCCGATTTTCAGTTACGGCCTCCAGGACTTCGCCGCTGCCTGTGCCGACGCCGGTGTCGACGGGCTGATCGTTCCTGATCTGCCGCCCGAGGAAAGCGATCCGCTACTCGATGCCTGCCGCGAGAACGGCCTCAACCTCATTTACCTCATTGCGCCGACCAGCACGCCGGAGCGTCTCGACGCCGTCGTCGAACGCGCCAACGGCTTCATCTACCTCGTCTCGCTCACCGGTGTCACCGGCGCGCGCAGCGACCTGGCAGCCAACCTTGCCGACTACATCGCGAGGGTGCGGGGGAAAACCGACCTACCGCTGGCCATCGGCTTCGGGATCTCCACCCGCGCGCACGTCGAGCAGGTGGAACCGCTGGTCGATGGCGTCATCAGCGCCAGCGCGCTCCTGAACCGCCTGGAAGGAGTCGCGTCTGAAGATCTTCCACGGGTTGCAGGGGAGTTTGTCAAGGAGTTGAAGGGGCGTGATGCGTAGTGCGTAATGCGTGATGCGTTGAAACAGACGCAGTCCGCATCACGCATCACACATCACGCATCACGGAGGGAACAGATGACCGTTTGCCGGGCCATTCGAGGGGCAACGACCGCCGAGCAGAATACCGCCGAGGACATCATCGAGGCGACAGAGGAGTTGATGCGCTCGATCATCCACTACAACGACCTCAAGGTCGAGGACATGGTGAGCATGTTCTTCACGACCACGAGCGACCTGAACGCCACCTTTCCGGCTGTCGCCGCACGAGGGATGAATATCGGGCTGGATACCGTCCCGCTGATGTGCGCGCACGAGATGAACGTTCCGGGGGCGCTCGACATGGTCGTTCGCGTCATGATCCACGTCAACACCGACGTCCCGGCCAAGGACATCAAGCACGTCTATCTACGCCGCGCCACTGCCCTGCGCCCCGAGTGGGGACGCGAGCCGGCGGCAGCGGCGGGAATCGGCAATCGGGATTAGGGAATCGTGGACCTGGACCGTGGAACCTTCCACGATACCCTGATCTCGATTCCCGATTCCCGCGTATAAGGGAGAGGGATACATCATGATCGTCATCATGCAGCATGGATACACGAAGGAAGAACTCGACCGCGTTGTGGCGCGGATTGAGGAAGCCGGGCTACGGACGCACCTGTCGATCGGTGACAACACGGCCATCGTCGGTGTTGTTGGCGTGCCGATTCCGCCGGAGTTGCAGCAGGACCTCGAAGTCGTCGGCGGCGTCGAGGAAGTCCTGCGCGTTACGAAGCGCTACAAGTTGCCAAGCCGCGAGTTCCACCCGGAGCCGACCGTCATCAAGGTCCGCGACGTTCTGATCGGTGGCGACAACGTCGCTGTCGTGGCCGGGCCGTGCTCGGTCGAGTCGGCCGAGCAGACACTGGAGACGGCGCGAGCCGTCAAAGCCGCTGGCGCGCACATCCTGCGCGGTGGGGCTTTCAAGCCACGGTCGTCGCCGTACGAGTTCCGCGGGCTGGGCGAAGAGGGTCTGCAGATTCTCGACGCGGCACGTTCCGAGACCGGTATGCCGATCATCACCGAGGTGCTGACCCCGGCTGACGTTGACCTGGTCGCGCGCTACACCGACATCTTCCAGATCGGCGCGCGGAACTGCCAGAACTACCTGCTGCTGGAGGAAGTCGGCAAGACCGGCATCCCGGTCATGCTCAAGCGCGGCATGAGCGTCCAGATCGAAGAGTGGCTGATGGCGGCCGAGTACATCATGGCGCAGGGCAACCCGAACGTGATGCTCTGTGAGCGCGGCATCCGCACCTTCGAGACATACACGCGCAACACGCTCGACCTGAATGCCGTTCCGGTCATCAAGAAGCTCAGCCACCTGCCGGTCTTCTCCGATCCGAGCCACGGCACCGGCAAGTGGTACCTCGTCCCAGCGATGGCGATGGCCTCGGTCGCGGCCGGAGCCGACGGTCTGATGATCGAGGTCCATCCGAACCCGGACCACGCCCGCTCGGACGGCGCCCAGTCGCTGACCTTCGAGAACTTCGAGAAGTTGATCCCGCAGATCGACGCGGTCGCGAAGGCGATCGGCCGCTCGGTCGTCGAGCAGGAAGTGGCCGTCCTGGCAGACTGAGCCGCCTCCGGCTGTTACTGAGCCAGAGCAAAAGACCTCTCCTGGTATCACCTTTCGGTGGTCGGTTCAGGAGAGGTCTTTCGCTTCCTGAGGTATCAGGGCGTTACGCAGAAACTCAGGCAAATAGCCGGAGTGACACGATCCCCGAGACAATCAACGCCAGCGGGATCAGCCGCCCAGCTGTGACGGGATCGCCCATGACGAGCATCCCGAGCGTGACCGTACCGATCGCACCGATGCCAGTGAAGACGGCGTAGGCGGTGCCGATCGGGAGCGATTCGAGGGCGTGAGTCAACAGGTAGACTGCCGAGACACCGAGCACGAAGCAGAGCAGCGTTGGAAGTGGGCGAGTGAAGCCTTTGGTCGGCTCGATACTCAGCGCCCAGGCAACCTCGACGCATCCGGCGACGAGCAGAAAGATCCAGGCCATAGGAACGGGGTACTCTCTAGGCGGTCGCCACCACAACGTGTTCGTACCCCAGCGCCAGCCGCCCCTGGACGAACTGCTGGGTGACTGTCGCAACGCGGCGACCGAGTGCCTCTGCCGTTCGCAGGTCGCTGATCGGCGGGACAATTTCCGGCCCCTGATCCTTGTTGGCCTGGGACATCGCGCCGAGCCAGCTACCGAGCCGGTTGACGTCTTCCGACGAGCCCTGGCTCGTATCCCAGCCGCCCTTCATCCCCATGTTGACCCAATGCATCCCGTGCTGGGCGGCGAAGATCGCGAAGTAGACAAGCGTGTTGAGTTTGTCGCCGCTCATGTGGCCTGAGTTCGTGAAGCCGGCCGCGATCTTGTCCTTCCACTCGTCGCGGGCCCAGAGTCCCGAGGTGGCATCGGCGAACGTCTTGAAGACGCCTGACGGGCCGCCCATGTAGGTCGGCGCGCCGAAGATGATGGCGTCGGCCGACTTCAATTCATTCCAGAGATTGTCGTTGAGCTCATCGACGCTGATGAGTGTCACGACCGTGCCAGGAACGTCGGCAGCACCGGCGGCGACTGCTTCGGCCTGACGCCCGGTGTGACCGTAGCCGCTGTGGTACGCAACGGCGACGCGAATCGTGGGTGCGGTCATTGAACCCTCCAATATGTCCATCCATCGACGACAGTAGTTGCAAGTCGCATCATTGCATCTGCAACTATCCAAAATGATAGCATGAGATCGTTCCACTTGCAACTACTTTTGCGGTATCCTGCATCGCAGTTCAATCGAGGAGGAACCGTGACCGCTGACCCGCAACAACGCTCGTTCGAGCGGCCCGACGAACTGCGACTCGCCGCCTACCGGACGTTCATCACGGCATATGCCGAAGTCATCACCAGGATCGAGCGCGATCTCGCCGCAGCCGAGGTCATCCCGCTGACGTGGTACGACGTGCTGATCGAACTCTACGAAGCGCCAGAGCGTCGCCTGCGGCTCCACGAACTGGCACGCGCCGTCGTCCTCAGTCGCAGCACGTTGACGCGGACGGTTGACCGGCTCGAAACAGCCGGACTCCTGCGTCGCGAGCCCGATCCGACCGACCGGCGGGGCGCCTTCGCGGTCCTGACCGAGGCCGGAATCGATGCGATGCGGGAATCGTGGCCGGTCTACGCCAACGGGATCGTCGAGACCTTCGCGCGCCACCTGAGCGATGAGGAAGCAAGGGTCATCACCGACGTCTGCGCACGCATCCGCGACGCGGCCCGAGCAGGGTAGTGTCGCAGGGGAAACTCAGTGGTTCACCACCACGGTTGTGTCAGGTTGCGTCAGCCTGTTGTCCTGTCATCCCGACGAACGGAGGGATCTCGTGACTCGTTCGCGCTGTACGGGTTCAACGAGGACGAGATCCCTCCGTTCGTCGGGATGACACGGGGGAACGGGATGGCTATTGTCACACCCGCCAGCCATCAGGATCGATGTGGTGGGCTACTCAGGGCTGCCGCGCCATGTTGGCGGCCAGCGCGCGGAGGACGGTCTTCAACTGGAAGACGGTCAGGCCCGGGTGCTTGCTGAGGATGCGAGTCACGAGGCCGGTGATGTGGGGCGCGGCGAAGGAGTTGCCAGTGGCCGTGATCCAGCTTTGATCCTTCCACGGGACGCGCACATCAATTCCGGGCGCGCCGAACTCTACCGGCGGGGAGGGGTTGTAATAGAAGCGCTCCGGGTCGTGGACGTCGTGGGCAGCGACGGAGAGGACGGCGGCATCCAGCGACGGGTAGCTCAGGACAGCCAGGTTATTGGCGGCACACACCAGCGCGACGTTGCGGAAGTAGGCCAGGTCGGCCAGTTCCGCGAAGAGTGGCGCGTATTCCTTCTTGGTCGACCCGAGACTGAGGTTGCAGACATGAATGCCGTGATCGATCGCCCAGCGGAGCCCGGCGGCGAAGACCGGTCCCTTACCCATCAGCCCGGCTCCAAGGACCTTGATGCTGACCAGTTCGCAATCCGGGGCGAGTTGTCGAATGATCCCGGCGCAGGCGGTGCCGTGGCCATAGGCATCGCCGTGCGGGCTGGTGTCAACGGTGATATTGCGATCGACCTGATCGATCGCGATGAACTCCTGAACACCGCCAACCGCCGGATGATCGGCATCGATGCCACTATCGATGACGGCAACGCGGACGTTCGCCCCGGTGCTGCCACCCCAGGCCCACTCCGGCGTAATGTCGTCGAGTCCGGGTACTGGCTGGATATGCTGGAGTGCATCGGTCGTGAAGGCGGCACTCCAGGCAGGACGGACAGCGGACATCAGCGGCCACCACCAAAGGTGAAACTGATATCGCTCATCTCCGGCGTCTCGCGTGGCGATGCGACGAGGTAGTCGAGGAACCCGCGCAGGATCGCGCCGCAGGCTTCGGTTGCCAGAGCGCCGTGCGATGCAATGTCGTTGACGAGCCGGGCCAGTTCGAGCGACCTGATGTAGGCCGCATCACGTTCGAGGTCCAGCGCGAACTGTTCGACGCGGTCTGCGTCAACCGGCGCCGGTGCACCGCCAGCCGCCCAGGCTCGCAGCGCCGCATTGAGGAGCGCCGTGAGGTCGCGATGGCCGCGTTCCTGCTCGATGGCGGCGGCAGCCTGCTCGGCGAACAGCGAGAGTTGATTCATATCCTCGGGCGAGAACGATGCCGCGCCGTCCTTGTCGAGCAGTTCCAGCACGCCGGTGACCTGCTCATCGTGAAAGACCGGCACGCAGAGGATGCTCTGTGGCAGGTAGCCAACGGTCTGCGCGATGTCTGCCGCCTGTCGCGGGTCGTTGCTGGCGTCGGAAATCGCCATCGGCTGACCGCTGATGGCGACCAATCCGGCGATCCCATGGCCGAGCGGCACTCGCAGCCGCCGAACCTCGTCCGCCTTCGGGCCGAGCGCGGCCGCAAAGGTCAGTTCCTCGTTCTCGGCATCAACAAGGAAGATCGCTCCGGCGTGTGCGCCGATCACGTTCGCCGCCGAACTGAGGATCGCGTCAAGCAGGCGGCTGTGTGATTCGGGCGCGGAGATCGTCCCGGCCGTCACCACATGCGTCAGCCAGTGGCGCAATTCGCCAGCGATCTGTTCGCCGGTAATCTGGGTACGCAGCCGCTCGATCTCCGCCGTCTGGCGGGCAATCATCGCGTTCGCCTGTTGCAGGGCGTCGTCTGCCACGGTTACGTCCTCCGGTTTGTCGCGGTCGGAGAAACTATAGCGTGTTTCCGTGATGCGTGATGCGTGATGGGTGACGCGTGATGGGAGACGCGAGGGATCAGGAGAACATCAACTGCGGTCGCTGGTCGTGGAGGGTGTTGATTGCGGAGCGGGTCAGAAGGGTGTTGCGGATGGCAAGCCGGCGGAGGTTCGGGAGTTTCAGCAGGTAGGGGACGACGCGGTCGTCGATCTGCGTGCCGGTGAGGTCAAGCGTTTGGAGTGCGTGCAGATGCGAGATCGCCGCGAGCGACGCGCTGGTGATTCTGGTGCCGTTGAGGTTGAACGAGCGCAGACGTTCGAGCGTCACGAGTCGGGCGATACCACGGTCGGTCAGGTGGGTCTGGCCGAGGTCGAGGTGAGTGAGTGACCGCAGCGATGCGAGATGTGGCGCTGCAGCATCAGTCAACAGCGTGCGGTGCAGGTCGAGTTGGGTCAGCCTGTCGAGCGCGATGAGATGGGACATCGCGCGGTCGGTGATGGGCGTCGCGCCAAGGTTGAGACGACGTAGGCGCGGCAGTCTCGCCAAAGCGCGAACACCGGAGTCACCGATCCGGGTTCGCGAGAGATCGAGTGCGCGCAACTCATCCAGCATCGCCAGCGACTCGATTGCCGTGTTGCCGAGCGGCATGTCGTGCAGGCTCAGGCGTCGCAGTTGCCCGAGTTCCGCGAGACGGCTGGCGCCACGGCTGCCGATTGGCGAGTGGGCAATTGCCAGCGACTGCAATTCGGTCAGGGCGCGGAGATGACGCAGGCCATCGTCGGTCAACTGGCTTGCACGCAGGTCCAGTTCATAGAGAGACGTCAACTCCGATATCTGCGCCAGACCTCGATCGGTCGTCGCGGTGTAGAGCAGCGCGAGAACCCGCAGCGCGCGGAATCCACCAAGTCGTTCGAGGCCATCGTCACCGATTGCCTTGCCGGTCAGCAGCAGATCACGCAGCAGGCGTAGTGGCTCCAGCAGATGCAGGTCAGCCGACGCCAGTGGCAGGTGCCCGTTTTCGAAGCGAAGGAACCGGCGCGCCGGCAGCGGGACAGTGCCGCGCGCTTCACCGGCATCGACCCAGCGCAGATCGTCGTCCAACGCGAGAAGGCGGCCAAGTGACCGGTCGTCGGGGAAGGCAACCTCGAAACTCTCGCCCATCGCCAGCAGTCGCTGACCGCCACGGCGGCTATCGAGCCGGGCGAGGCCACGAACGACACGCGGGTTGGCGCGGTCGGTCGGCGTGACGAGGCTTGCTTGCGGGGCAGGTTCAATCGATCGCTGATCGGACATCAACCGGCACCAGTTGGCATCCGCCGCAACAGGTCGTCGTACTGGCTGGCGAGGGCGTGGCGCTCCATCTGGGCCGTCGCCAACTCCCGGCGCAGGTCGGCTTCGAGGTGATCGAGCAGCGTTGGCTCCCGCTCGATCCGCTGCCAGAGGTTGTGGAGGCTGGTCGCCCGTAACGCAGCCAGTTCTCCGGTGCGCTTCGTCAGCGACGACTCCAGTCGAGCGATTTCGTCAGTCGCCCAGGCGATTCGCGCGCCACGAGTGGGGCCGGGGATATCAGTCGCGGCGTCGGGAAGTTCCCGCTCCAGATCGAGCAGCGTCCCGAGATCGTTCATCTCCATCGCGACGTTGATCCGACGCATGACGATCTCATGTCGCTCGCGCTGCTCGGTATCGGCAGCGACATCCGGGTGGAACCGGCGCGCCAGTTTGCGATACTGCGTTCGGAGCGCGGCGGCGACTTCCGGCGCGGGGGGCGGCGGCAACTCCTCGGCACGGCGTTTCGCGCCGGACGCCTCCCGTGCCTCGCTCTCGATCCGTTCCCGTTCGGCAGCGAACTCGCGCTCGATCGTTTCCTCAACGGCCTTCCAGGCGTCGATCGACTCCTGCAACGCAGCGATCCGGCGACGAAGGACGGCGATCTCCATCTCGGTCCGGTCCACCTCGACCATCAGGACGCCAATCCGCGCATCGTAGCGAGCCTCGAATGCGGTCAACGTCGTTCGGACCTCCTCAAGTTGCGCGACGACGCCAGCCAGTTCCTCGCGGAGGGTATCGATCCGCGCGCGAAGTTGGTTCTCCTCAATTGTCGCGGCGTCGAGGGCAGGCGCGAGGTTCCGACCGATCATGCCGGCATCACCTCGTTGCGCGAATGCTGTTCCCGGTGTGTTCGGACGACTCCCACGATCATCGTTCGAGTATACGTGGCCGGATTCACCCGATTGTGGGAAGTGGGTACGCCTGTTCGTCCTGAATTGTGGGTGGTGTCGGGATTGGGGACTCGGGATTCGGGGGGATTGGAGGCCGTTCGTCCTTATCCGGAGGTCTGGGCGTTCAATTTCCCCGAATTCCGATTCCCGACGGCAACACTCGCCAGCAGACTTCGGCGCGCTTGCCGCCTCCTGTGGCTCTGGCGTGACGGTCGAGGGCGGCGCGGTGATCGCCGAGATCGCGGAAGAGGACGGGAAGTTGGCTGGGGTAGCACTCGACAGCCTGGCACTTGCGTTCGAAGGCCGCGTCGTCGAGATAGGTGACGTGGACTTCGCGGACGGTCCCACGTGCGAGTCGCTCGGTGATCGCGCGGGGGTTGTCGATAACGTACGGGATGTCGGCATAGGCCCAGACGCTCGCGCCGCGCCCGGCGAGGCGACGTCCTGCGCGGAAAGCCAGTTGATGATCGACGTGGTTGCCTGCCGCCAGCGGGACGACGTACTCGCTTGCGTCCAGCCGCGCGAGATCGGCAACGATCTGGTCGATCAGGGGTAGGTCGTCGTCCTGTAATGTGCCGAATAGCGCATCGTCTGATGAGTAGGCCGGATTCCGGTAGATCGCATCGAGGTAGTCGAACCGGACCTGCTGGACGGTCTCACCGAGAGCCAGCGCAGCGGCCTCGTCCTCGGCCAGCCGTGCAGTGGCGACAGACGCGGCATCGACGCCCCAGCGCTCGTGCTGAAACGCGGCAAACTCGCTTACTTCGTCAGCCGGACGACCAGCGAAGAGGGTGGCGATGATCGGGCTACCGGTACGGGCGGCCAACGCGACTGTGCCGCCACAGGAGAGGGCGACATCGTCAGGGTGTGGCGCGACGAAGACCGTTTGTGCCATCCGCTCAGCCGGTGCCGCGAACGCGGGTATCGCCGACACGACGCGTGATCCGCTGCTGGTCGAAGTATTCGAGGACGGCCTGGGCGTACTTGCGACTGCTGCCGAAGTGGTCGCGGAACTGCGCCAGTGTCAGACTGCCGTGCTCGTCGATCAGTCGCTGGGTCTCACGCTGAATCTCGGCCAACTGGGCTGCACCGAAGACGATGTTGTCTGGCAGGCGAACGATCTGGCCCAGGTCGCCGAGCGCAGCCAGCAGATCAGCACCGATCCCGAAGCCATCCGGCGAGGGCGGCGAGTTCGGATTCTCGGCCAGGGCCGCCACGAATCGATCGGCAGCGGCCTGTTGCTCAGGCGTCAACCGGATCTCATGATCGGGCAGCGCCAGCAGGCTGCCGAGATCAGTGACGGTTCCGCGCAGGACCAGCGTCTGGAGCAGCGCGTCGGCTGGGCGGCCGGACAGCCCTGCCCGGCTCTTGACCTCTTCACGCGCCATCCCCCGGCGCAACGGGTGGCGGGCGTGGAAATCGGCCAGCAAGGTGGTGACGACGCGCCCACTGCGTTCGACCCAGTCGGCACGAGCGATCAGCCGGTTCGGGGCAATCGGCCCGGTCCCTTCGCTACCAAGCGCAACAACGTCACCCGAGTCACCTGCCTCAGCGAGCAACTCACGCGCTGCCGCCAGGTCGAGGTCCAGTCGTTCGGCGATCGCGCGAAGTTCGACCGGACCGGTCGCAAGCACCTCCAGCAGCCGTTCGGCGGGAGTTCCGGTCGCTTTGGTTTCGAGCGCCTGAATCACCTCGCTGCGGAACCGCCGGTGGCGATGCGGATGAGGGTCGACGACCTTCCCGCCGCCAATCGTCAGGCTCGGCGAAGGCTGGCGGATGATGAAACGGTCGCCGGCCGCAGTCGCAATCGGCTGCGTAAGCCGGAACTGGACCCAACCTTCTTCGCCCGGCAGCAGCCGCTCGGCGTCCAGCAGCGTGACATTACCGAGCGTTTCGGCAGCGCCGATGAAGAGGTCGATGGGGTCGTTCTGCTCCAGCGGCGCTGGCGCGTCGGCGACAAGCCGTAGCCGGGCATCGAGCATCGTTGTCGGTTCCAGCCAACCTGGCGTCGTCAGGACATCGCCACGAGTGATCGCGTCTCGATCGACGCCGGAGAGGTTAACGGCTGTTCGCGCACCGGGCAGACCACGCTCGCTCTTGCGACCATGACTCTGGATGCCACGTACCCTCGCGCGCAACCCTCCGGGCAGCAACTCAACCTCCTGGCCGACCTCCAGTGCGCCGCCGAGCAATGTCCCGGTCACGACTGTCCCGAAGCCGGCGACGGTGAAGGCACGGTCGATCGGCAGGCGTGGCTTGCCGGTTTCAAGCCGTTCCGGCATCGTGCTCAGGAGTACGGCCAGCGCCGCCTTGAGGTCGTCGAGCCCAGCGCCGGTCGTCGATGAGACGGGGACGATCGGTGTGTCGGCAAGCGAGGTTCCGGCCAGTCGCTCGCGGGTTTCCTCGGTGATCAGTTCGAGCCACTCGTCATCAACGAGGTCCCGTTTGGTCAGGACGATCAGGCCACGTTCGACCTCCAACAGGTCGAGGATGGCAAGATGCTCGGCCGTCTGCGGCATCGGCCCCTCATCGGCGGCGATCACCAGCAGGGCGGCGTCGATCCCTCCGACACCAGCCAGCATGTTTTTAATGAAGCGCTCGTGGCCGGGGACATCGACGATCGAGACACTGATCTCGTCCGGCAGTTGCAGCCAGGCGAAGCCGAGGTCGATCGTCATCTCCCGCTCCTGCTCCTCGCGGAGCCGGTCAGGATCGGTGCCAGTCAACGCCCGGACGAGCGTTGACTTCCCGTGGTCGACGTGGCCGGCGGTGCCAACCACCCACGTCCGTTGAGCAGCAATGAGTTGTGTCCCTGTTGGTCGCGCAGTCGTCATCTGGTCCATCTTTACGAGCGATGCGGCGAGGTTCAGTATAGCAACCAGTTGGCGTCGGGCATGCGATGGGTGGTTCGTTGGAGGATGAGCGATGCGCAACGAGGGCGAGAGCATGGTGAACCTGATGCGCCGGGGGAGCGAAGCGTCGTCGCCCACTCCGCATCCTTCGGCAGCCCCTGCGCTGGCCGGTGTCTGGACGACGATCGGGAAGCTACGGTGTCACGCGCTCGTCAGCGTCAAGGCTGCACCGGTTGACGCACCGCAGATCGTGCTCGTCCATGGCTTCGCGGTCTCAAGCCGGTACATGGTCCCAACGGCTGAGCGGCTGGCGGGACGTTTCCCCGTCTTCGCGCCAGACCTGCCGGGCTATGGTCGGAGCGACGAGTCGCAAGAGGTGCTGGATGTCCCGCACCTGGCCGGTGTGCTGGCGGGCTGGATGCGACGATGGGGGATCGAACGGGCAGTGCTGGTCGGCAACTCGTTCGGATGCCAGATCATCGCTGAGTTCGCGATCCGGTATCCCGAGATGATCAGCCATGCCGTCATGATCGGGCCGACGGCCGACGCGAGTGCCCCGACGATAGCTCAGCACATCTGGCGACTGGCGCGGGACCTGCGCCACGAGCCATTCATCCTCTGGCTGATTCAGGGACTGGACTACCTGCGCTTCGGCCCACGCTGGCAATGGAAGACGGCCCGAGCGATGCTACGCGACCGGATCGAAGAGAAACTCCCTCAGATCACGATACCGGTCCTGATCCTGCGCGGAGAGCATGATCCAATTGCGCCACAGGCGTGGGTCGAGCATCTGGCCCGGCTCACGCCAAACAGCCGGCTGGCCGTGGTGCCGGGAGTCGGGCATGCGGTGAACTACACGGCGCCCGTCAGGCTGGTCGGGCTGATCGAGGAGTTCCTGGCGGACAGCGGCGTTGAATCGAGCGAGGCGTGATCGAGCGACACTGGTGTGAACTGGACGGCGCGCGGCTCCATTACCAGACGGTCGGGAGCGGCGATCCAGTCGTCCTGATCCACGGGCTATCGGCATCGAGCCGCTGGTGGCACCGCAACATCGACGCGCTCGCCGAACGTTTCACGCTCCACATCATCGACCTGATCGGGTTTGGACGGAGTCGCGGGCGGCAGCGGTTCAACCTCGCCGAGTCGGCCGCGCTGCTGGCACACTGGATGGAGACGATCGGGCTGGAGCGCGCTCATATCGTCGGTCACTCAATGGGTGGCTACATCGCCGCCCAACTGGCAGCCGAGTTCCCCGAGAAGGTCAACCGGCTCGTGCTGGTTGACGCTGCCGTCCCGCTGCCAAGGAAGACTCGCCTGCAACACCTGTCGCAACTCAGCCGCGAGATGCGCTACACGCCGCCGCGTTTCCTCCACCTGCTGGCGACCGACGCGATGCTGGCCGGTCCACGGACGGTGTTGAGCGCGGCGAATCAACTAATCGTCGCTGACCTCGAGCCGGAACTGCCGAAGATCGCTGCGCCGGTCCTGCTGATCTGGGGCGCGAACGATCCGCTCGTCCCACCGGCTGTCGCCGACCGGCTCGAAGAGTTGATCCCGAATGCCCGTCGCCACGTCATCCCCGGCTGTGGCCACAAGCCGATGCTCGAACGACCGGCGGAGTTCAACGAGGCAGTCATCGCGTTCCTGACCGAGCAAGCACCGGAGCGCGAAGACGGCGAACACTGATCCATCCATCGCGCGCTGAGCAGGACGATAGGTGGAATGCGGCATACTTCGAGCCCAACTGGAACGGGAGCAATGCTTGGCGCAAGGTGAATCGACTGAACAGAAGAAGTCTTTCGTGGTGCGGCCGTGGATCGGCGAGCCACCGCGAACGCACCCGCCCGAGGTCGATGGCTACCGGCTACACGGCCACATGCGCTTCGACATGATTCAGGGGTCGATCGCCGGGATGATCCTGATACCGTTCTGGTGGTTCTTCTTCACGGTCGCGGTCGGCATGATCGGCGGGCCGTACCTGAGTGAGTTCACGGTCACGCTGCCCGATTTCCTGCTCGGGATCATCATCGCGGTTATCCTCGTCCCGCTCATCCACGAAGCCGTCCACGGGATCGCCGCGATGCTGGCTGGCGTCCGGCCGTCCTACGGCATCGGCCCGGGTTTTGCCTACACGACGTTCCCTGACCCGGTCGGCAAACGCGCCTACCTCGCCATCGGCCTTGCGCCGCTGGTGGTGCTCTCGGTGATCGGCGTGCCACTGGCGGCTGTCTGGGAAACGGGAACTGGCGCGATCCTGTTCTTCCTGATCGTCAACGCGGCCGGGGCAATCGGCGACCTGTGGATGTCGTGGCGAATCGCCCTTCAGCCGCGGGATGCGGTCTTCGTCGATCTTGCGGACGGGTTCGCCGTCTACATCCCCGAGACAGACACCGCAAACTCAACGACCTAGCGTTGATTGCTCTCGATCTGCAACGCGATGCCATCCAGCAGGCTGCGTAGCCCAACCTCAAACCAGACGTCCGGACGAATGATGTCGTCGTCGGCAAAGTGCTCGACGATCATCGGGAACCGGCCTGAGGCGAACACCCGCTCCAGCAGCGGTGCCTGAGCTTCCATCCATGCGTCGGCTGTCACTCCCGTTCGTCGTTCGGCCTCGATCTCACCCGCAACCGGCATCGCGGCACCGACGGTAAAACTCGTTAGCGAGAGGACGACGTGGGCGACCGTCGCGCTATCGACGCCGGTTTCCGCGACGGCGGCCAGCGCCCATTCCGTCTGGTGCATCCCGTTCGGCCCGATCAATGGCCGGGTAATTGAGATCAGCGGCACAACCCAGGGGTGTCGCATGAAGATGCCCCAGAGGCGACGAGCCGCCAGTTCCAGTCGCGCGCGCCAACCGTCTGGTGGGGGATCGGGAAACGGGTCTTCTGCGAAGACGCTATCGACCATCCGCGCGATCAACTCATCCTTGTCGCGCACGTGCCGGTAGAGCGACATCGTCCCGGCGTTGAGGTGATTCGCGACGCGACGCATCGACAACGCGCCGAGTCCTTCAGCATCGGCAATCTCAATCGCCGCATCGATGATGCGCGCGACGGTGATGCCGGGCTTTGGGCCACGGCTGGCCGGCACGTGCTCCTCCCAGAGTCGCGCCATCGTCGAATCGATTCGCTCATCATCAGTCGTCATCTTGCGCCAATCGTACACTGCGTATATAGTACGCATTATAGAGTACAGTGTACGCATCATCGAACGGACGGAGAAATGACGACCATCATCAAAGCCAGTGGACTGAGAAAGACCTATCCAGGCGGAGTCGAGGCACTCGCCGGGATCGACCTCGCTGTTGAGGAGGGCGAGATCTTCGGCTTCATCGGCCTCAACGGGGCCGGCAAGAGCACGACGATCCGCATCCTGACGACGCTCATGCGCGCGACTGGAGGCACGGCGACGATCGCCGGACTCGATGTCGCTCGTGAGCCAGACAAGGTGCGGCAGATAATCGGCGTTGCGTTGCAGGAGGCCGGTCTCGACGCGCACGCCACTGGCCGGGAGTTGCTGGAACTCCAGGGGCGGCTCCACGGACTCAACCGCCGCGACGCGGTTGAGCGCGCCACACGGCTGCTCGACGCCGTGAATCTGAGCGACGCAGCCGACCGGAGGCTGGCGGGATACTCCGGCGGGATGCAGCGACGGCTCGACCTCGCCAGCGCGCTCATACACGAGCCACATGTGCTGTTTCTGGACGAACCAACGACCGGTCTCGACCCAGCCAGCCGCCAGCAGATCTGGCAGGAGGTGCGCCGGTTGAACCGCGATGAGGGTCGAACGATCTTTCTGACCTCCCATTACCTGGAGGAGATCGACCGGCTCGCCAACCGTGTTGCGGTGATCGATGCAGGCCGGATCGTTGCCGAGGGAACGCCGTCGGAACTCAAGTCCCGCCTGGGCCGGGAGATGGCCTCGCTGTCGATGGCGGCAGAAGACCGGCTGGCTGCCAGACAGCACCTCGCGACAATCGGTGGCGTCGAAAGTCTTGTCGAGATCACCGCCGGGTTGATGTTCCGACCACTCGACGGCTCGCGGACGCTGACTGAGGCACTTGCCGCCCTCGACAGGGCCGGGATCGTCGTCAGCGCCGTCACGATGGCACCACCCACGCTCGACGACGTCTTCCTGCACCTGACCGGGCGGCTGCCCGATGAACCGTCCGACGATGCCGCGGTCGCTGCCTGACCACCGCCCAGGATAGAGAAGACACAGATGATGGTCGTTGCGACAACACCTTCAGGACAGTCGATTCAGCCAGTCAGTACGATCGATGCGACGGTTCTGTTGGCACGGCGGGAACTACGGGGACTCGTGCGCACACCGGAAGCGGTTGTACCAGGCTTCGTCGTCCCGGTCGTGATCTTTCTGATCATGCTGGGGATGTTCGAGGGATTCGCCACCAGTTTCGGGATCGAGAACCTTGCCGCGTTCCTGCTGCCAACGTCAGTCCTATTGGCGACCGCCTTCGGGAGTAGCGGGCAGGGGATCGTCGAAGACATCGAACGGGGCTACTTCGACAAGCTACTGACAACGCCACTCAGCCGCTTGGCGTTGCTGCTCGGTCCACTGGCGATCGAGGCAGTCCGGATGGCTGCCCAGTCGCTACTCGTCCTGCTTGTCGCGATGGTCGCGGGGGCATCCATCGCGACTGGCATCACCGGGGCAATCGCGATCGTCATACTCGGCGTCCTCTGGGGCGTCGCGTACTCAGCGATCGGGTTCGCGGTCGCCCTGAAGACCGGCAGCGGTGCGGCGACGCAAGGGGCTGCGATGCTCTGGATACCGCTGCTCTACCTCGCCCCGGCCTTCGCGCCGCGCGATTCCATGTCCGGCTGGCTGGCGACAATCACGGCACTCAATCCGGTGACCTACATCGTCGAGGCGATGCGTGCGACGGCACTCGACGGCTGGCAGGCTGACACGATCGCGTATGGCCTGCTGGCGATTGCCGCCGTGGGAGCCATCAGCCTCACGCTGGCGTTCAGGGCATTAAGGGGCAGGGTCAGTTAGCGCCCGCTTTTCGTTCTTCCCTGCGCTTCAGTGATTCGCCACAGCTTTCTCGATGGATGACA